>FLOH01000125.1_pt1 | contig 219043 bp, 214 predicted proteins | sample 756751 | NCBI WGS metagenome assembly FLOH01 (sample SAMEA4026879, study PRJEB14308) | marine metagenome | biome: coastal water; material: water | depth 74 m
TACGCTTGCATGAGTGGAATATTGAACTTACTTCGGAATATGCTACAGATCCAATGATACTGCAAAATGAACTCAAAAAAGCAGGCTGTGAAATTATAGATATAGAAAGAGAATCAGCTACAAACTGGACATACACTATCGACATGAGTAGAGCATTTTTGAACTTAATTCATCTTCAAGCAGAAGAGGAAGTGCAATTAAAGCACTCTTTGTATGCACATTGGTTAGATTGTTCCGAGATTGAATTTTTATCTATAAGAAGTACAAAACGAAATAATTGGTACCCGTATATTGCTTTTTATGATGTCTCCTTGCATCTCTTAAAAGTGACAAAAAGAGATACAAAACGATCTTTTATGAAGTTAAGTATTCCCTCCCAAGCGAAATATATCAAGATATCAGATATGTATACTCTGAAGAATGTAAAAGATGCACTTATTCTTACTTCAAAAGGGAAAAGATAGCATTAAACATTTTTAGCTAAAATAGCATTAATAATTTAGCTAGGACTATAAAATGTTTGATGAGATAAAATTTAACAGAGTTGAAAGACTTCCAAAGTATGTATTTGCTGAAGTCAATGAGATTAAGATGCAAGAGCGTCGTGCAGGTAAAGATGTAATAGATTTTTCTATGGGTAATCCTGATGGAGACACTCCAGAACACATTCGTGAGAAACTTGTCGAATCGGCCCAAAAAACAAAAACGCATGGATACTCTACATCCAAAGGTATTCCAAAACTTCTTAAAGCTATAGCTGATTGGTATGAGAGACGTTATGACTGCGTTTTAGACCCAGAGACAGAGTGTGTGGCTACTATGGGTTCAAAAGAGGGTTATGCCCATCTTACTTATGCTATCACAAATCCAGGCGATGTAGCTGTTGTACCTGATCCAACTTACCCTATTCATGAGTATTCTTTTATCTTAGCGGGTGGTAATGTTGTTAAATTTGGTATAGAGTTTGATGAGGATTATAAAGTAGATGAAGACAAATTTTTTGAAAATTTAAATCGTGTTTTTATGGAGTCTTCTCCAAAACCAAAATATGTTTTAGTAAACTTTCCACATAATCCAACAACAGCAACTGTAACACAAGATTTTTATGTGCGTTTAGTGGCAATGGCAAAAGAGAAAAGATTTTATGTTATTTCAGATATCGCCTATGGTGACATTACTTTTGGTGGATATGTAACACCCTCTATTATGTCAGTTCCTGGGGCAAAAGATGTAGCGGTTGAGTCTTTTACACTTTCAAAATCTTATAACATGGCAGGTTGGCGTGTAGGTTTCTTTGTTGGAAACAAAAAACTTATCGGTGCATTACAAAAAATAAAATCATGGCTTGATTACGGGATGTTTACTCCTATTCAAGTAGCTGCTACAATCGCTTTAAATGGTGACCAGCAGTGTGTGCAAGATATTACAGACAAGTACGACCATCGTCAAGATGTGCTTATAGAAGCCTTTGATAGAGCAGGGTGGCATATACGCAAAAATCAGGCAAGTATGTTCTCATGGGCTAAAATACCAGAGTGTGCAGCACATTTAGGTTCATTAGAATTCTCTAAACGCCTTTTAACTGAAGCAGGAGTTGCTGTTGCACCAGGTATTGGTTTTGGTGCTTATGGTGAGGGCTATGTTCGTATAGCACTTATTGAAAATGACAACCGTATTCGTCAAGCGGCAAAAAACATTAAACAGTTTCTAAAACAGTTTGATTGTGACAAGGAAGAAAACTAATATGTTAAAAGTCGGAATAATTGGTGTTGGAACAGTTGGAACAAGTGTCGCTGAGATTTTAAGAGACAATGCCGATGTTATTTCTGCTCGTGCAGGTGTTGATATAGTAGTTAAAAGTGGTGTTGTTAGAAATCTCAACAAAGATAGAGGTTTAGACATTATTATTACAGATAATGTGGATGATGTTTTAAATGATGAAGAGATTGATATTGTTGTTGAACTTATGGGTGGAGTTGAAGAGCCTTTTGAAGTAGTTAAACGAGCTTTAAAGGCAGGAAAAGCAGTAGTTACTGCAAACAAAGCACTTTTAGCTTATCACCGTTATGAGCTTCAAGAGATAGCAAAAAACATCGCATTTGAGTATGAAGCTTCAGTTGCTGGTGGGATTCCTATCATCAATGCTCTTCGTGATGGGCTTTCTGCAAATCACATAGAGTCTATAATGGGTATTATGAATGGTACTTGTAACTATATGATGACAAAAATGACTAATGAAGGTGTGAGTTATGAGGCTATTTTAAAAGAGGCTCAAGAACTAGGTTTCGCAGAGGCTGACCCTACTTTTGATGTGGGTGGTTTTGATGCGGCACATAAACTTCTCATACTTGCTTCTATAGCTTATGGCATAGATGCAAAACCTGAAGATATTCTCATCGAGGGAATTGACAATGTAAGAAGTGAAGACATTGCGTTTGCCAAAGAGTTTGGATATGCGATTAAACTTCTTGGTATTGCTAAAAAAGATGGTAATGAAGTGGAACTTCGTGTTCATGCCTGTTTGATTAAACAAGAAGAGATGATAGCTAAGATAGATGGTGTTATGAATGCAATTAGTGTTGTTGGCGATAAAGTTGGTGAAACACTTTATTATGGTCCTGGTGCTGGAGGAGATGCTACTGCTTCTGCTGTGGTCGCAAACATTATTGACATTGCAAGAAGTGGAAAATCAACACCTATGCTTGGCTTTAATCGCCCAATGGAAGGTGATAAACTTACACTCAAAGCAACTGCAAATATTGAATCAAAATATTATTTACGTGTAAATGTTTCAGACAAAGCCGGAGTTTTAGCAAAACTCACAAAAATCTTTGAAACACACAATATTTCAATAGAAACTATGTTACAACGTCCTGCTCAAAACGAGAGTGCAAATCTTTTAATCTCTACCCACATAGCAAAAGAGAGTGATATTCAAGCTATGATTAATGAGATTGAAACTCTTGACTTTGTAAATGCTCGTCCTGTTATGATTAGGATAGTATAAACAAAAGATGAAAATCTTAATCACAGGGGCGAGTTCTGGCCTTGGGGCTGAGCTTGCTCGTCAATATGCAACTTCTGATGTGGAACTTGTACTTCTCGCTCGTCGTGAGCAAAACCTACTTTCTTTAAAAAATGAACTCAATGAAAAATGTAAAAATATACAAATTATAGCTGTGGATGTAACAGAGTTTACTTTGCTTCAAGAGAAAATCAAAGCGATGGGTTATGTTGATATGGTCATCTTAAACGCAGGGATTTCACTTGGACATAAAGGAGATATCCCAACGATAGAACAGTTTAAAAACCTTTATGATGTGAATGTTCTATCAAATCATGCCATTTTAGAGATTTTGTTACCACTTTTTCGTGCTAAACACAGTGGTAAGATAGTCTTTATCTCTTCGCTTGCCTCACTTTTTTCTATGCCAACCTCAAAAGTATACTCCTCTTCAAAACGAGCCTTAAATGCTTATGCAGAGGGGATACGATATAAATACAAGCCTTTTGGTGTGAAAGTTATCACCATTTTACCAGGTTTTATAAAAAGTGAAATGACTGATAAAAATGAGTTTAATATGCCCTTTATACTTAAAACTAAAGAGGGAGTAAATCGGATAAAAAATGCGATAGAGTCCGGCAAAGAGTTTTATGCCTTTCCCTTTAGATTTTATTTAATTATTCGTGTTTTAAACATATTCCCATCTCTCTTAAGAGAGAAAATTGTAAACTACAAAAATTAATTCTAGGAAGCTTTTAATGGAAAATATAGTGACAATAGATAGTGTTTGTGCATACTGTGGAGTAGGTTGCGATATCGCTGCTCATGTTGACACAAAAGAGAATAAAATCAAAAAGATTTTTGCACATCCTGATGGTGTTGTTTCTCAAGGAAAACTCTGTATTAAAGGGAAGTATGGTTTTGATTTTGTGGATGCACAAGATAGACTCCGCATACCTCGTATACGTAAAAGCTTTTTAGAGAAAAACCCGCATATCAAAGAAGCTGTTGCTAGTAGTTTAACTGAACTTGATGACACTTGGTATGAGAGTGATTTAGAAAACGCAACAACAGCTGCAAGTATGAAACTCAAAGATATTCAAGCAAAATATGGTGAAAAGTCTGTTTGTTCTTTAGGGGGAGCAAGAAGTTCTTGTGAGGGTGCTTACCTTTTTCAAAAGTTTACTAGACATACTCTCAACTCACCACATGTAGATAACTGTGCTCGTGTATGTCACTCTCCATCACTTAAAGGTATGAGAATGACTATCGGTGAGGGAGCGGCAACTAACCCTTATAACGACATTTATAATGCCGAGTTTATGATAGTTATCGGTTCAAACACAACAGAAGCTCATCCTATTATTGCTAATCGTATCTTAGATGTGGCACGTGAACATGACAATCTTGCAACTTTTGATGTAAGAGAGATAAAGTTACATAGATTTTCAAAGTATAAAGTTATTATGCCTCATGAAGCAAATCTTCTTGTTTTAAATATGCTCGCTTATGTGATTATAGATGAAGAGTTGTACCATGATGATTTTATTGCAGATAGAACTAAAGGTTTCTTAGAGTTTAAAGCACAGATTTTAAATGACCCTTATGCTAATCCTAACTATTTTAAAGAGATAGAAGGGTATGAATATTTAGCTAAAATGATTCCAAAAGTAGCACGAGAGTATGCTCTTAAAAAGTCAATGATATTTTGGGGACTAGGGATTACCGAACATACCGATGGTTCGTATGCTGTTATGGCTATCACTCACTTAGCCCTAATGACAGGAAATGTTGGAAAACCAGGAGCTGGACTTATGCCTCTTCGTGGACAAACAAACGTGCAAGGCGTTTGTGATATGGGAATGCTTCCATACTATGCACCTGATTATCAAGAGCCAAAAGAAGTAGGTCTTATGACACCGCAACTTGTTGATGGCATGATTGAGGGAACAATTAAAGCTGTTTTAAATGTTGGAGAAGATTTAACACATATCCATCCAAATATCAACAAAATAACAAAAGCATTTGAAAATTTAGAACTTATTTTTGTGCAAGAGTTGTTTATGACTGATATTGCACAGCGAGCGGACATCGTTGTAGGTGTAAAATCAGCTTATGAAAAAACAGGTGTTTATGTAAATGCTATGAGAAGACTTCATCTCTCTCAACCACTTGTAAAATCAGACTTACCAGACGACTGGGAAGTTCTGCAACTTCTTGACAATAAAATGGGTGGAAACTCAAGTTATGAGAGTTCAAAAGATGTATGGGATGAAGTCAGAGAAGTCGCTTATAGACGTTTTAGCGGTGCTTCTTATATCCGTCTTGAGAAACACCGTAAACGCGGCTTGCAATGGCCTGTACACACTGAAGATACACCTATCTTACATCAACTAGATTTTAGAACAGATGACGGTTTAGGTGCTTTTTATTATAAACAGTACAAGCTTCGTGGAATGATACAAGAGATAACAACTAAGTCTCTTAAAGGGTATCATCTTACAACTGGTCGTGCTTTAGCACACTACAATAATTCAGCACAAACAAAATATACGGAGAGTTTAAATAAACGATATACAGAAGACATTTTACTCGTTAATGAAAATGATGCAGCTGATTTTACAAGTGAAAAAGTTATCTTAAAAACAGAGTATGGTCAAACAAATCCTTTAACAATTAAGTTTACAGACAAAGTACAGCCAAAAACTCTCTATACGACTTTTCATCATGCAGAATCAAAACTTAATGCCATTTTTGGTGATAAAAGTGATGAACTTATAATGACAGCTGCATTTAAGTCCTTAGAGGTTGAAGTTATTAACTGTTAAGAAGGAAATTTAATTTGAAACATTTTGAGATAGAAATTCAAAAATTGAACTATATTTATGATAATTTACTCAGTGGGCTTATCGCTGTTCCTCTGTTATCGGCGATTCTTTTTTATTCTTATTATGGCATCGTAGATACCAAGCATTTATACATTTGGTTTGTATCAAATCTTATTGTTATACTTTTTCGAGCTTTTCTACTCAGCTCCTATAGAAAAGCAACGATAACACAAAACAATTTTTTATTTTATTATAAAACTTTTTTTGTTTTAGCTTCTTTGACAGCTTTTTTGTGGGGGAGTGGTGCTTTTTTTATATTTCCATCTCAAGTAGAATATCAAATCATTATACTACTGTTTGTAGCGGGACTCATTTCTGGTGTTTCGGTAAATATTTCGTTATATAACTCAATGTTTATCACATACTTATTATTATCTTTAGTTCCATATATCTATGTTTTTTTTATGCAGAGTAGTGATATTTCTTTAATGTTATCAACTTCACTGTTTCTTTATATGCTTATCTTGTATATTATTGGTAAAAAGATATCATTAACTATAGAAAAAAACTTTACTCTTGCCTCTAAACTTGAAATAAAAGTCGAAGAAGCCAATAGTGCGAACAAAGCTAAATCTGAATTTTTATCTATCATGTCTCATGAAATTAGAACCCCTTTAAATGCTATTATGGGATTTGTACAAATTTTAAAGTATTCCGAAAAAGATGAAAAAAAATGGAAATACTTGGACACCATAGACAACTCTTCTAAAGTATTGACTAATGTAATTAATGACATTTTAGACATCACTAAAATAGAAGCAGGGAAACTTATTTTAGAAGAAGTGGAGTTTAATACTCAAGAAGAGTTTCATACAATTTATACACTTTTTGAACAAAACTGTATCGAAAAAGATATTCGTTTAATAAACTCAATATCTCCTAATATTCCAAATTATTTAAAATCTGACATCATGCGCATCAAACAAATAGTCTCTAATTTGTTATCTAATGCTATTAAATTTACAGAAGAAAATAAAAATATTGAACTCATTATAAATTACGATGATGTAACAGCAACACTCTATATTGAAGTTAAAGATGAGGGTATTGGTATATCAGAAAAAAATATTGAAAAGATTACTGAGTCTTTTACTCAAGCAGATAGCTCAACAGCTAGAAAATACGGAGGAACAGGACTTGGTTTATCTATAGTTACTCAACTATTGGCACTCTTTAAGTCAGAACTCAAGATTCAAAGTAGTGTTGGTAAAGGAAGTTCTTTTAGCTTTGAAATAATAGCAGAGTCGTGCGAATCTCCAACTAAAGATGAAGTCAGTAAGCAAAAAACATTATTTGATGGTAAAAAAATTCTTGTTGCAGAAGATAATAAAACAAACCAAATGCTTATAGAAATTTTACTTGAAGATTTAAATATTGAGACGACAATAGCAGCAGATGGGTTGATTGCAGAAGAACTGTACCAACAAGGTGATTTTGATTTAGTGTTAATGGATATAAATATGCCAAATAAGAATGGTACAGAAGCAATGTTAGAGATTAAAGCAGTACAACAAATAGATAAAAAAGAAGTTCCAATAATCGCTCTAACAGCAAACGCGGTGAGTGGTGATAGGGAAAAGTATCTAAACCTAGGTTTTGATGATTATCTTAGCAAACCTATAGAAAATGATATGCTTTTAAAAGTTTTAAACAAATACTTATGAGTAGAGCAAAAGGAAATCTTGCTGAAGATAAGTCTGTTGCATTTTTAGAAGAGAAAGGCTTTTTAATCATCGAAAGAAATTTTTACTCTCGTTTTGGTGAGATTGATATTATTGCAACTAAAGATGTTGTTTTACACTTTATCGAGGTTAAAAGTGCATTGGATTATGAACTGGCAATTCAAAACATTACCCCTAAAAAGCTCACAAGACTGATTAAAACAGGCGATGTTTATATGAAAAAAAATGGACTTGATGTTGATTTTGAGTATGATGCGGTAATTGTAACACCTTCTTCAATTGAGTTGCTCGAAAATATAACTTTATAGATGGTATAATTTTTAAAATCAATCAGGGAAGATCGTATGCAAGCAAAAATATTTTTTGGATCAACACAAGCAACAAAAGAGAAGTATCAAGATAGAATAAGCCCATATAGTGGTGAAGTGGTTTCTTCCGCCCCGATATGCGACAAAGAAGACGCACTTCGTGCTTTAGATATAGCTAAAAACGCAACTAAATCTGCCAAGGCATCAACCTTAGCACAAAGATGTTCATGGCTTTTAGATGTAGTGCAAAATTTGCGAGTTCAAAAAGAGGATATTGCAAAAACAATCACAGATGAAGTAGGAAAACCTATTGCATTTGCGAGAGTAGAAGTTGAGCGATGTATAGAGACTGTTACCTTAGCAGTTGAGACTATGAGAACGATGCATGGTGAAACCATTAATACTGATGCTATGAGTAGTGGTAAAAAGACAACAGCCTTTTTTTCTCGTGAACCAGCTGGTGTTGTTGTCGCCATTACCCCTTTTAACTTTCCTTTAAATCTAGTCGCGCATAAACTAGCACCAGCTTTAGTTGCAGGAAACACCGTTGTTCTAAAGCCAACTCCCGAAGCCCCTCTTAGCGCTTATAAGTTCGCAAAACTTTTTATTGAGAGTGAATTTGCTATAAAAGATGCTCTAAGTGTTGTGTATGGCGATGCTGAAGTTGGCAGTGCTCTTATCACTTCTGATATTCCTCGTGTGATAAGCTTTACGGGTTCAGTTCCCGTGGGAAATATCATTACAAAATCAGCTGGGATTAAAAAAGTAAGTTTAGAACTTGGTGGAAACGCAGCGACATTTATTGAAAAAAGTGCTGATTTGAAGTTAGCAGCTTTTCGTTGTGCTTTGGGTGCTTTTGTAAACTCTGGACAAGTCTGTATATCGCTTCAACGTATCTATGTTCAAGCAGATGTATATGATGAATTTTCCGCACTCATGGCAGAAGAGAGTCAAAAACTCGTTGTGGGTTCCCCTTATAACGATGATACTTTTATGGGACCTCTCATAGACTTAGAGGCAGCTGATCGTGCTATGAGATGGGTAGAATCAGCCATAGAAGAAGGAGCACGTCCACTTCTTCCTCCATATCGTGAGGGAAGAATGTTTCACCCTTGTGTTATGGCGGATGTGACTGATGATATGGCGATAGTATGTGAGGAAGTATTTGCTCCTATAGTTTCTCTTGTAAAAGTTGATAGCTTTGATGAAGCGATAGAGAAGATGAACAACTCTCCTTATGGACTACAATTTTCACTCTTTACAAATGACTTAAGTATCACAAAACAGGCTATTAGTGAGCTTGATGCAGGGGGAATAGTTATCAACGATATGCCGACTCTGCGTTTTGATATTCAGCCGTATGGTGGAGTAAAGCTTAGTGGTGTTGGACGTGAAGGACCGCGTTTTGCCATTGAAGAGATGACAGAGATTAAGAGTGTCGTTATTTGTTAAAAAAACAGTAATAATCTCCGCTTGTCTTTTAGGAGAATATTGCCGTTATGATGGAAAAACTAAAAAAATAAATGACATAATCGAAGCTTACAAAGAGTATGAAATTATCCCTTTTTGTCCAGAAGCACCTCTTTTTGGAACACCACGAGAGAGAATATCGGTTGTAGAAGTTGATGGAGTGCAAAGAATTATCACAGATGAAACAAAAGTAGATGTAACCCTGCATTTGAAGCATGAAATCAACTTGTTTTGTGATGAAAATCCTAATGTCGATGCCATAGTCTTAAAGTCAAAAAGCCCAAGTTGTGGACATGGAACGACACCCATTTTAAATGAGAAAAGAGAACTTCTTAGATATGGTGATGGCATAGCAGTCACAATATTTAAGAAAGCATACAGTACAATAAAATTAAAAGATGAGTTTTTTATAGCATAATATTTTTATTATTGTTATATAATGAAGTGATAGGAGTTTTTATTGTGATGAAGTTTTTTATTCTTTTTATTGTGCCTTTTGTTGTAAGTATAAATGCCAATCAACAATATGCTCCAGCTAATATTTTGGCATCAGGGAATAATAAGTTTGTACTCCCTGTATTGATACAAAGTTTTTGTAAGAAGTATCCTGATGCTAGGGTTGTTGTTCAGTATGGGGCAACTGGTGATTTGGCACACTCTATTTTAGATGGGGTAAATTATGATATTTTCCTTGCGGCAGATATGAAATTTCCTCAAATGATTTATGATGCACATAAAGCACTTAACCCTCCAAAAGAGTACTCAAGAGGTAGTATTATTCTTTTTGTTCCAGCAGACAAAACATTGCATCAAAAAAAACTTGAAATACTAAAAGATAAAAAAATCAACTCCATACGGAATGGCGGCTATGGAAATTTTGAAAAATTTCTCTCTTTTAAAATTTTTAGAAAAAAAGATAAGATACTCCACAGATATATCTACTGCAATTACCAATGTTATTTGGTATGATGATGCTGGATTTCTCTCTAAGTCTGCGATAGAATCTTTGCCTACTGGTTATAAAGAAGAGGGTGTCAACTGGATAGAAGTTGATCAAAGTTTATATACCCCTATTGTTCAAGGTTATGTGATTTCAAAACATGCTAAATCCAACGATAATGCTGTGAAATTTATAGATTTTTTACTTTCAGAAGAGGGACAAATAATTTATAAGGCAAACGGTTATAAATAGGTGAAGACAAAATGAAAAAAAATATTTTACTTTTACTTTTATTTACATTTGTATTTGGAATATTTTATACTTTGCTAAAGCTAGATAAAGATGAACGCATAGATGAACTTTTGCAAGATGAATCAAAATATCTTGAGATAAGCTATAAACAGGGTTTAGATAGATTCCATGATATAGCAGAAAATGTGTATATTGCTTTACAAAATGATACAAAATTTATAAATATTCTTGCAGGTATAGATACAAAAGGAATAGATAAAACACATAAAGCACTTTATAGACACATCAATGATGAATTTAGTCGTTTAGAGCAGTTAGGGGTTATGGGTTTACAAATTGTTTTACCAAACAATGTAAGTGTTTTAAGAATGCACAAAGTAGAGAGGTATGGAGATGATCTTACCCCAGTACGCTATAGTTTAAACTATACAAACGAGCTTAAAACACATCTTCATGGTTTTGAAGAGGGTCGAACGAGTCATGCTTTTAGAGAGTTATACCCTCTATTTAAAGATGGTAAACATTTGGGTGTGATGGAGGTTTTGTTTTCATCTACAAGAATACAAGATTATACTATGCGTGCATCAAGCATACACACCCACTTTTTAGTTAACAAGAAAGTGTTTAAAACAAATGAGTGGAAAGCTAATATCACGGAACCTTACCGACAAAGTATTGAGCATGAAGAGTATCTATTTAGTTTAAGCGACCATATGCAACATGACCGTTTAGATAAATCAAATAAAACTTTGATAACTCCTTTACGAGAAGAAATAGATGCTGGTGTAGCAAGTGGAAAAACATTTGGAGTGTATAAAAAGTTAGATGACACAGTGAAAATCGTCACTTTTTTACCTCTTAAAAGAATGAAAGATGCTAAAGTAGTGGCTTACTTGGTCTCTTATACTGACTCTAACAAAATATATAACATACTTTATCGTTACAATATTTATCTGATTTTTCTTTTAGTGTTATTGATTATAATTTTTGCGATAACGAACAAGGCTCTCCATGTTAACCGTACAATGAAACTAGAACTACAGTATGATGGATTGACAAATGTTTATAACAGAAAATATTTTATGAGATTTTCAAAGAAAGAGTTTTCTTATTTAGATGCAAAAAATAGAAATTTCACTATAGTGATGGTTGATATAGACTATTTTAAGCATGTAAACGATGATTATGGGCATCAGACTGGGGATGATGTTTTAGTTAGACTATCAAAAATATTAAAAGATTCTATACGCTCTTTAGATAAAGTAGCTCGTTATGGAGGAGAAGAGTTTATTATGCTTCTTTTAACAAATGAAGAAAAAACTTATACAATTATAGAAAAAATACGAGAAACAATTCAAGCTTCTGAATTTGGTGAACAAAAACTTAAGGTAACTGCATCTTTTGGTATAGCACAGTACAAAGAGGATACTTCAGTTGAACATATAATCAAACGAGCAGACAATGCACTATATAAAGCAAAAGAGTCAGGGCGAAATCAAACGATAATCCTTTAAAAGAGTTTAGGCTAAGTTTAGGTATAATCGCGCAATTTTATACAAGTGATGTAACTTATGGATATTAGAGAAGAGTATTTAAAATTTTTTGAATCAAAACAACATAACCGTGTCGCATCTTCAGCTTTAGTGCCTGATGATGCGACTTTACTTTTTAACAATGCAGGAATGGTGCCTTTTAAGTCTATCTTTACGGGTGAAGTACCAGCTCCCTCAAACCCTCGTGCAACTTCTTGTCAAACTTGTATTCGTGCCGGTGGAAAACATAACGACCTTGAAAATGTCGGTCACACAGCACGTCACCACACTTTCTTTGAGATGATGGGAAACTTTAGTTTTGGTGATTACTTTAAAGAAGAGGCTATTGCTTATGCTTGGGAGTTTATCACAGAAGTTATCAAACTTGATGTAAGTAAACTTTGGGTTACAGTGCATGATAGTGACGATGAAGCAGAACAAATCTGGATGAAACATGTAAGTAAAGATAGAATCATGCGTTTAGGCGATGCCGATAACTTTTGGCAAATGGGTGACACAGGACCATGTGGACCATGTTCTGAGATTTTTTATGACCAAGGTGCAGAAAATTTTAGTGGAGTTGAAGATTATATGGGTGGTGAAGGTGATAGATTTTTAGAAATCTGGAATCTTGTTTTCATGCAGTATGAACGAAAAGTAAAAGATGGCGAGTTAATCCCACTTCCAAAACCATCTATTGACACAGGTATGGGGCTTGAACGTGTTGTAGCCATCAAAGAGGGAGCTCTTTCAAACTATGGCTCATCGCTTTTTATGCCAATTATCAATCAGGTGCAAGATTTGATAGCTAAAGAGTACAGGTACGAAACGGGAGCTTCTTATCGTGTAATAGCAGACCACATAAGAACAGCTGTTTTCTTACTCTCACAAGGTACAAACTTCTCAAATGAGGGACGTGGTTATGTTCTTCGCCGAATTTTACGTCGTGCTGTTCGTCATGGGTATCTTTTAGGTTTTCGTGCTCCTTTTATGTATAAACTGACAGATACTTTAGTAGAGATTATGGGTGGTGAGTATGACTACTTATCTCCTAAATCAGAAGCTGTAAAAGAGCAAATAAAACTTGAAGAAGCGAGATTCTTTAAAACTATTGAACGTGGAATCGCTCTTTTTGATGAAGAGTTGCAAAACACTACTGACATCTTTAGTGGTGAGGTCGCGTTTAAACTTTACGATACTTTTGGTTTTCCACTTGATTTGACAGAAGATATGCTTAAAAGCCATAACTTGACACTAGATTCTGCAAAATTTGAAGAGTTGATGCAAGAACAAAGAAGCTCTGCAAAAGCAGCTTGGAAAGGTAGTGGTGATGCGGCTGTTGCAGGTGACTTTAAAGAACTTTTGGAAAAATTTGGTGAAAACACTTTTGTTGGTTATGAGTTTACACAACATAGCGGTGAAGTTTTAGCACTTTTAGATGAGAACTTTGCAAGAGTTGAGAGCTTAAATGCGGGTGAAAAAGGTTGGGTATATCTTGACATTACTCCTTTTTATGCACAGAGTGGTGGACAAACTGGTGATAGCGGAGAGCTTGAAGGTTTTGCAAATGTGCTAGATACTAAGAAGTTTTTTGGACTTAACTTATCTCAAGTTGAGGTGAGTAAAGAGCTTCGTTTAGGAACTGTTGTTGATGCTCATGTTGACCTAAGCCGTGGCGAAATTACAAAACACCACTCAGCGACACATTTACTTCATGCTGTTTTGAGTGATGTTTTGGGCGAACATATTGCACAAGCTGGTTCACTTGTTGAAGCAGATAGACTGCGTTTTGACTTTTCACATCCTAAGGCTATTAGCGACGGGGAACTCACAAAAATTGAGCAGAGAGTAAACTACGAAATTATGCGAGGCATTACTGCAAAAACAGAAGTTTTAGCTATAGATGAAGCAAAAAAATCAGGTGCAAAATCACAGTTTGGTGAGAAGTACGGAGATGAAGTTCGTGTTGTAAGTTTTGGCGATGCAAGTATTGAGTTTTGTGGAGGAGTTCATGTTGAGAACACTGCAAACATCGGTTCATTTATCATTACAAAAGAGTCAGGTGTAAGTGCAGGTGTAAGACGAATAGAAGCAGTTTGTGGAAACGCAGCTTATAACTATTTTGTGCAGCAGAGAAATTTAGTACAATCTGCTCAAACAGAGGTGAAAAATCTTGATATGATGGCAGGAATTAACCGTTTAAAATCAACAATCAATGAACTGAAAGTTGAACTAAAAGAAGCACAAGAGTCTGCAAAAGTAGAGATTAAAGTAGATGAAATAAATGGTGTAGCTGTTGTAGTTGAAGAATTTCCTAGCGGTGACATTAAAGAAAAAATCGATGAACTTAAAAATCAAAATGATAAACTTTGTGCAATGTTATTTCAAGTCAAAGGCGATAAAGTACTCATAGCCGCTGGTGTAAAAGATGCTAATGCTAAAGCTGGTGATTGGATTAAAAAAATTGCTCCTATTTTAGGTGGTGGTGGCGGCGGTCGTCCAGACTTCGCACAAGCTGGTGGAAAAGATGCTTCAAAACTTCCAGAGGCAAAAGTAGAAGCACTCAAATTTATTACAGAGGCATTGAGCTAGATGAAAGATTTTATTTATGTGGCTTTTGCAGATTATAGAACACAGATAATCTTTTTACATGTTATCTCAGCGGTTGTGTGGGTTGGGGGTATGGTAGCTATGCGTTTTGCAGCGCATCATTCATTTCAAGAAATAGAATCACCTCTGCACCGCTTAGAAAGAGTTGCACATGCACTTAAACGTTTGTTTATGATAGTGAGCCCTTTTGTAGTTATCTTAATTATTACAGCAGTTATGATGGCTGTCGGTTTAGGATTCCGTGAGGCGGCTGTTGATGCAAATCATAATGTTATAGATGAAAATGCTTTTTTTCTTTATAGTTTAGTGCATGTTAAAGAGGCTATTTGGGTAGTGATGGCAGCTAATTTAGCTCTTATGATGTACCTAAGAAGACAAGGTGAACAACTTTTAATTAAAGGTGATGCTAGGGGTGCTAAAGGTAAGTTAGGTCTTATCGGAAAATATATGGTTCCTTTAAACATTGTTTTAGGAATTATCGCCATCTATCTGGGTGTATTTTTGAGAAATGCTTACTAGACGATGCTACGTTTAGCTTCCTCCTCACAAACGAGAGCTTTACTTCTTGCAGATGCAGGCATCTCTTTTAAGCAAGAGAGTGTTGATTTTGATGAAGATAAAATCATCGCAACTTCTCCTAAAAACTTCGTTTATCAAGCGACAATGGGTAAGTACGAAGCCAATCTTAGAGCATTTGGTTTTGAAGATTATCCTCTTTTAGTGGCAGATACAGTAGTGACTGCAAGAGGACAAATCCTTAGAAAAGCTCGATGCAAAGATGATGCGAGAAATATCTTAATGACACAAAGTGGCAACATTACTTCTATCGTTACCTGCATGGTATATCACTCAAGGGAGCAAAAAATTATAGATATTTCTCAAACTGATTATCTCTTTGAAAAGTTTGATATGGACTCGTTAGATAAGTACTTAGAGAGTGGTGAGTGGCGAGGAAAAGCAGGTGCTTGTATGGTTGAGGGGTTTTGTAAATCTTACATCAAAGAAGTCCGAGGATTTGAGAGTACAGCAATGGGACTCAACACAGACCTACTCAAAGCATTTATCTAAATTATGCTTTTTTACGAAAATGAACTCAAAGCCCTTAAAAACGCAGGACGATACCGCACCCGTGAAGTTATAAACACAGAGCTAAAAGACTTCGCTTCAAATGATTACTTAGGACTTTCTCACAACAAAGAACTCCATAAAAAGGCTTGTGATTCAATAGAAAAATTAGATGTACATGCTTCAAAAGCTTCTATGCTTGTCAATGGCTATCATCAAGTGCATAAAGATTTTGAAGATGCTTTATGTGAGGCAAATGGTTTTGATGCTGGTGTTGTTTTAGGAAGTGGCTTTAATGCTAATATTGCACTCATAGAAACACTTACAAGAAAGGGTGACACTCTTTTTATGGATGAACTTTACCATGCTTCGGGAGTTCTTGCTTCAAGTATCAATGGCATAGATGTTGTGTTTTTTAAGCATAACGATATGAATGAGCTGCGTTTACTCTTAGAAAATTCTCATGCTAAACGCAAGATTGTAGCGGTTGAGGGAATATACTCTATGGATGGCGACCTCTGTTCTGGCGAAGTTTTTGAAATTTGTGACACTGCTAATGCTCTGCTGATTGTAGATGAAGCACATAGTAGCGGAGTGATTGGGAAAGAACTTATGGGTGTGTTTGATTATTATGGTGTAAGTATTAAACCAAATCACATAAAGATGGGTACACTGGGAAAGGCTTATGGTAGTTTTGGAGCTTTTATTTTGGCAAGTGAACACATAGTAGAGTATCTTATTAACCGTGCCAAACCGATTATTTATGCTACTTCTCTCTCTTTATATGATACTATTTTGGCACATCAATCATTGGAATTTATTCAAGAGAATAAAGAAGTTCTAAAAGGTGCAATTTTAAAGCGACAAAAGATAATAAAAGAAGAATTGGACATAGAAGTTGTTGGTTTAATTATTCCTGTTTTGATAGGAAATAACACAAAAGTAATTGAGATTAAAAACAGACTGCAAGATTTAGGCTATAGTGTAGGAGGAATCAGGCAACCTACAGTGCCTAGTGCTATTATTAGGCTTATTGCTAGAGTAGGTGAGCGTGAAGAGGACTTAAGAGCTTTATGTAAAAATTTAGCTAAAATAAAAAGATGAATATCCAAGCACTAAAAATTACTTTAGATAATAATACCTTAGTAGATATAAACTTCACCATCAACTCCTCATTAGCCCTAGTAGGGCAGAGTGGTAGCGGAAAAAGTTTGACACTCAAAGCACTGCTTGGCATGCTGCCAAGTTCTATGAAAAGCACTATAAAGCATGATGCTGATTTTGAGTTTCAGGCTGGAAAAACTCTCTCTTTAGTACCTCAAAACCCCTTTACCGCACTCTCTCCACTTACTAAAATAAAAAAGCAATTTTTTTCAGATAAGGCACGAGTGGAGGAACTATTTGAAGAAGTAGGCTTAGATAAAGCACTATTAGAGAGATTTCCTCCAGAGCTATCAGGAGGACAACTCCAACGTGTTGTTATAACTATGGCACTAGAATCAAAACCAAAGTTACTTTTGCTTGATGAGCCAACAACAGCCCTAGACCCTCAAACAAAAACAATTGTTCTTGAACTTTTAAAAAAACTACAAAAAAAAGAGGGTTTTTTAATGCTTTTTGTGACACATGACATCTCTTCTGCTGCACAGCTTTGTGAAGATATTTGTGTGATAAAAGAGGGAAAAGTTGTTGAGGATGGTATAATAACAAACATATTAGAAAATCCAAAACAAGAGTATACAAAAACACTCATCCAAGCGAATTTTGCAAATAGGAATTTTAGAGAATGAAATATATTAAGAGACTTATTTTAACCCTTTTTATACTAGGGTTTTTATCACCGTTTGCACTTGTTGGGTATTACCTTTTTGCTTTTGAATATGATATATCTAAACTAGTTGATTATACGCCATCAACTACTTCAATCATTTATGATAGAAATGGGGATAGAGTAGCAAATGTTTTTTACAAAAAGAACCGTTTTTATGCTCCATACAATGAAATTCCACCTCGTGTTATAGAAGCTCTTGTAGCCATAGAAGATACTACTTTTTTTGAACATCCTGGGATTAATGTCGAAGCTATTTTTCGTGCAGTTGTCAAAGTGCTTCAAGCTGGAAAGGCTGTACAAGGGGCAAGTACCATAACACAACAGCTTGTTAAAAACGTACTCTTAACTCGTGAGAAAAAACTTTCACGTAAAATAAAAGAAGCTATTTACTCCATTAAAATAGAGCGAGCTTTAAGTAAAACACAAATCCTTGAGCGTTATCTAAATGAGATTTATTACGGGCATGGATATTATGGGATTAAAACAGCAGCTGATGGCTACTTTCATAAACGCTTAGAAGATTTGACCCTTAAAGAAATCGCCATACTAGTAGGACTTCCTAAAGCACCAAGTACATATGCACCAACTCGTAACTATGAAATGTCCATGGGTAGAGCAAATCGTGTTGTAACTCGTATGCATGTTCTGGGTTGGATAGAGGATAAAGCTTATGCGACAGCTTTAGCAGAGTCACCAAAAGTTCATGACGATACTTTAACAAAAAACAAGGCTCCTTTTATAGTAGATGAAGTTTCTCGAATAATGCAAGATAAAGGGATAAAAGACTTTAGGACAGGTGGTTACAAAATCTATACTACAATTGATTTACGACTTCAAAAAGCAGGAAGAGAATCTCTAAAGTATGCTTATGATTTAGCACTTGAACGAAGTATCAAACATGAAGAAAAAGAGCGCAAAAGATTAGAATATGCTCAAAAAACTGAGGATGAAGAGTTTGAATTTAGAGATGTTAATATGTCTCAACTCAACGGAGCATTAGTCTCTCTTGATTCTGAAACAGGGGATGTCTTAAGTCTTGTGGGCGGTGTTGATTATAAAAAAAGTTCTTACAATAGAGCGACACAAGGAAGACGCCAACCCGGCTCTGCGTTTAAACCTTTTATATATCAAGTTGCTATAAATCTTGGGTACTCTGGGGCTACAAAACTTGTGGATATAGCTAAAACATATGCCTATGAGAAAAATGGTGAAGAGATGAAGTGGCAGCCTAAAAACTATGAGAAAGATTACAAAGGTTTGATTCCTTTAAGAGAGGCATTAGTACATTCTCGTAATCTTGCAACAATTAACCTAGTAAATGAGTTAGGTTTAAATTCATTGTTAAAAGAGTTGGATAAATTCAATATCCAAAACTTACCACATGATCTCTCTTTATCGCTTGGAAGTATCTCTTTATCCCCATTACAACTAGCACAATACTATACATCTTTTTCAAATCAAGGGATACAAAAAGTTTCACATTTAATATCAAGAATAGAACAAGGTTCAAATACTGTGTATGAGAAAGAGGATACCTCTTTTGAAGTTTCTCCTCCAACACAAGCTTTTATCATGACTACTATTATGAGAGATGTTGTTAGTCGGGGAACTGGACGAAGAGCAAGAGCAGCAGGTATAGAACTTGCAGGTAAGACAGGAACAACTAACAATAATGTTGATGGTTGGTTTGCAGGTTATTCTCCAACGACAGAAACAATAGTATGGTTTGGCAATGATGACAACTCTCCTATGTATCGTGGTGAAACAGGGGGACGAATTGCTGGACCTGCATTTAGTAAGTTTTATGAAAAGGCATTAAAGTTATATCCTCAGATGAAACGTAAGTTTGATGTTCCAGAGGGAATAGTAGAGGTAAATATAAACAAAGGGAAAGAGTATTTTAGTGATATTTCTAAACCACCACGAGCAGAAGAGGAAGTAAGCCCAGAAGATGAGCTTTTATGGTAAGGTTTACTTCTCTTCTTCTTTAGGCTTACGAGCTTTGATATTGATTGTTTTACCTACTTTTTTTGGAGCATCGTATTGATCTCTAGCTGTTCCATCATAACGGTGGTTTCTATCTCCACTTTTGCCTGAAAAAATTGCTTTTCCATTTTCATCTTTACCTAAAAATTTGTTTGGTGCTTTTTTCTTTTTAGCCCATTTATCATCAGAATCAGATTTTTTGTCATAAGGTTTTTTATCATATGCTTTCTTTTCGTATGATTTTTCTTTAGGCTCCCCAGTTTTTTCATCGTAGCGTTTTTTAGCAACTTCTTTGATTTGCTCTTTTGTAAGAGGTTTTGGTCCCCTTGGCTCTTCTTTTTTTTCTATTTTTGGGTATTGAAAACCCTCTGTAACTTCTTGTTTAAGAGCACGTCCTAAAAGCATCTCAACTTGATAAAGCTCTTTTTGCTCATTTTCATCTAAAATCATTACTGCTTTTTGTGTAGCCTTAACAACTCTCGCCATATAAACAATGTTTTTTATAGGCAAATCAAAGCTGATAAGAAATTCACAACTAAGTTCTTTGTCTTTTATGAGGTCCTTGTCTTCGATAACCTTGATTGCTTTGTTTTCTAGTGCATCTATAATAGTTTGCGGTTCTTTTGAACAGGCTACTAAGATGTTTACACCTTCATGTTCAGAGATAATTTTATTTAAAAGCTCCAGTTTTTTGTCAGTTTGACATTGGTAAACTCGATGATTGTTTGGTTTTATAGAGATTTGATTGCTTGACATAGGGGAGCCTTAAAAATTAGTTTTGAAATTATAGCCACATTCGCCCTAAATTATGCTATTATCAAAGATACTTAACAATTAGGATACAAATGTCATTTAACAACTTAGGACTCTCAGTAGGACTTTTAAAAGCTATCAAAGAACAAGGCTATGATACACCTACACCAATTCAAGAAAAAGCAATACCAATTATTTTACAAAAAAAAGATGTTTTAGCTGGGGCTCAAACAGGAACAGGAAAAACAGCAGGCTTCACACTCCCTATGTTAGAACTTTTAAGTCGTGCAAAACATAAAACGCAACAACACAAAGTAAAAGCACTTATACTAACACCAACACGAGAACTTGCTTCTCAAGTGGAAGAGAGTGTGAGACTTTATGGTAAGCATATGCCATATAAATCAGTAGTTATCTTTGGTGGAGTGAAGATTAACCCTCAAATTGTTGCACTTCGAAAGGGTGTGGATATTGTTGTAGCAACGCCTGGTCGTTTACTAGACCATATTTCACAAAAGACGATAAACCTTAGTCATGTTGATTTTCTTATCTTAGATGAAGCCGATAGAATGCTTGATATGGGTTTTGTAAATGACATCAAAAAAGTCATAGCGGTTCTGCCAAAAGAGCGCCAAACTCTGCTTTTCTCAGCAACTTATTCTGATGATATTAAAAAACTTTCAAACCAGTTTTTAAAGTCACCCACCCTTATAGAAGTGGCTCGTGCAAACACTTCAAGTGAGATAGTAAAACAAGCAGTATACCATGTAGATAAAGAGCGCAAACGCGAGCTTTTAACACATCTTATCAATGAGGGCAAATGGAAACAAGTCTTAGTTTTTACTCGTACAAAACATGGTGCAAATCGTCTAAGTGGACAGCTTGAAAAAGATGGTATATCAGCTGCAGCTATACATGGAAATAAAAGTCAAAATGCACGAACAAAAGCCCTTGCTGATTTTAAAAAAGGTGAAGTGAGAGTTTTAGTTGCAACAGACATTGCTGCACGGGGAATAGACATTGATCAACTCCCTCATGTTGTCAATTATGAACTACCAAATGTAAGCGAAGATTATGTGCATAGAATAGGTAGAACAGGGCGTGCTGGTCATACGGGTGAAGCGATTAGTTTAGTCTGTGTTGATGAAGATGATTTTTTAAATAGTATCGAAAAACTTATTAAAAAAGATATTCCAAAAGTATGGTTAAAAGGCTTTAAACCAGACCCAAGTATAAAAGCTGAACCTATTAACATGGGTGGAAACCGCGGGGCTAGAAATAAGCCACGAGGTGGGGTAAATGGAAGAAACCAAAATCGAAGTTCGAGTAACTCTCAAAGAAGAAGATAAACTTTTTCTTAGTGAGTACTCAAGTCTTTTAAAAGCCCATCTTTTAAATCGTATATAAGTCCATGGACACTGAGTTCTTGATTGTTGTCCATGGCATTTTGAACAATCGTTGTGTTAAGAATATTTCTTACTTGTTCCACCACATTTAATTCACATAATCTATGAAATCTTTCTTCTTTATCATCTATGTTTTCTAATTCATCTTCATGAAATCTATATACATCTTTAATGTGTCTAAGCCAATTATCAATAAGACCATGTTGTGTGTCTTCCATAGCAGATCTGACCCCACCACAACCGTAATGTCCACACACTATGATATGTTTTACTTTAAGTATTTCAACTGCATACTGAATTACAGAAAGGGCATTTAAGTCTGTATGCACGATAACATTAGCGATATTTCTATGGACAAAAACATCGCCAGGTGGTAAATCTATAATTTGATTGGCTGGAACACGACTATCGGCACAGCCAATCCAAAGATATTCAGGATTTTGTTGTTTTGAGAGTTTATAAAAAAATTGTGGATCCGCTTGAGAAATTTCTTCTGCCCATAATTTGTTGTTCTCAAATAGTTTTGTGAGTTTTTTGGATTTGTCCATGTGTATCCTTTAACAGCTTAATGCTGTAAGGATAGCACTTTTTAAATTATAGAGTTCTTGTATATTTTGGGTAAAAACTTTAAAAAGCTCTATTTATAGCACAAAACATCGCTTTAATGGAAGCAATAGTAATGTTTGTATCAGAACCCACTCCAAAACATGAGAGCGTCTCTGCCGTCTGTATTTCAATGTATGCAATAGCCTTGGCAGAGCTTTTATGACCACATGAGTGTTCAGAGTATGATTTAAGAGTAAATTTATGCTTGTAATTTTTTACGAGTGCATTTTTACAAGCATCTATAGGACCATTTCCTTTACCTTCTGCTTTTATGGTTTGTTTGTTATGTCTGTAGGTTATAGCACATTTGGAAATGCCATCTACAGATGATAATGTTGCACTTATAAAACTTATATGCTCTTTAGGATGAAAATATGTCTCTTCAAAAATCTTTAAAATCTCTTTAGGATTTAACTCAACACCTTTGGCATCACTTACTCCCTGCACAATTTTTCCAATCTCTGGATGCATCGCTTTTGGTAGTTGATAGCCATAGTTTTTTTCTAAGATAAATGCAACACCACCTTTTCCTGATTGAGAGTTAATACGAATAATACTCTCATAAGTGCGCCCAACATCAGCAGGGTCAATAGGTAAGTAAGGCACTTCCCAAAATTCATCTTTTTTTGCTTTTTGATGTGCTAAACCTTTGTTTATAGCATCTTGGTGTGAACCAGAAAATGCAGTATAAACAAGTTCACCCACATAAGGGTGACGAGGATGTGTCGGAAGCTCTGTACATCTCTCAACGACATCTAAAACCTCATTTACATTTGAAAAATCCAATTTAGAATCAATTCCCTGTGTTGTCATATTGATAGCTAAAGTAATAATATCAACATTTCCTGTTCTTTCACCATTACTCAAAAGAGTTCCCTCAACTCTATCAGCACCTGCAAGCAAAGCAAGTTCAGTAGCGGCAACAGAAGTTCCTCTATCGTTATGTGTATGTGTTGAGATGATGACATTTTCACGGTTATCTAAATGTGCAGCCATCCACTCTATTTGATCAGCATATATATTTGGTGTTGCCATTTCTACAGTTGCTGGAAGATTGATGATTACTGGTCTCTCTTTTGAAATCCCCCAACAATCGGTTACAGCATTTGAAATCTCTGCTGCAAACTCTAACTCTGTTCCTGTAAAGCTTTCAGGAGAATACTCCAAAAAGATATGGCCTATATGGCTTGCTTCGTATTTTTTGACAAGTTCTATACCATCTAATGCAAGCTGAATAATTTCATCTTTGCTTTTACCAAATACAATTTTTCTTTGTGCTACTGATGTAGAGTTATACAAATGCACTGTTGCATTTTTTACACCAGCAAGTGCTTTAAATGTTTTTGCTATTAAGTGCTCACGAGCTTGGACTAAAACTTGTACTGTAACATCATCGGGAATGAGATTATCATTAACCAAGCGGCGCAAAAAGTCAAACTCTACCTTAGAAGCTGATGGAAAACCAACCTCAATTTCTTTAAATCCGAGTTTAAGTAAGAGTGTAAAAAGTTCAAGTTTTTTCTCCATTGACATAGGGTTTATAAGAGCTTGGTTTCCATCTCTTAAGTCAACACTACACCATTTTGGAGCTTTTGTTATTGTATTGTTTGGCCATTGACGATTTGGCAAATCTATTTGCGGATAAGCCTTATACTTACCGTGAGGTATTTGATTCATAATGAATCCTTTAACTTGAAATTTTTAATAACACACTCTTACATTTGTTATTAAGTTTGGAATTATAGCAAATTTTGAATTATAAGTAAGTTGACAGATTTAGTTATTAACAAAAGGTAAGATAATTGTGAAAAATGCACCCTTTTTAGAGTTGTGGACATTGATACTACCATTGTTCTTTTTGACAATTTGCTTAGTCATATAGAGCCCTATACCAGTTCCTTTTCCTTCTTTTTTTGTTGTGATATTGGGCTTAAAAATATCATTTATTATATTATCTGGAATTCCACCTGCATTATCTTCAACTTCAATGTAGGTTTTATTTTTTTCATTATATGTTGTTACATAAATGCTGCGTTTTTGAATATTTGTTTCATTATAAGCATCAATTGAATTGCTGAATAGGTTTAAAAAAAGATGTTTAAATTCATTTTTATTACCAAATATTTCAACTTCATGATCAAAGTTTGTGTGAATATTAATATTTTGTGCAATAAGCTCATCTTTCATCAGAACAAGAACATTTGCAACTACAGAATTAATGAGGAAATATTCATTTTTTGTAGATGGACGCAAAAAATTTCTAAATTCTCCAAGTGTAGTTACCATGTGATTAATCTGCATGTGAGAGGCAGTTTCGAGTTGGTTTATATAAGTACTATCTACATTGCCATCTTTAAAATCACTTTTTAACATATCTAGCATCATGCTTATTGCATTGAGTGGTTGTTTCCACTGGTGAGCAATTGCATCAATCATTTCACCCATAGCCGCTAAACGAGATTGTTGTTCTATGATTTTATCTTTTGTTGCATCTCTTTTATCTGCTAAGAGATTGCGTTTGTCCCATTGTTTTAAGAAAAAGCTATTTTCTTTTTTGAGTTTTTTAATCTGTTGATCACGATCTTCAATGATATGCACAAGATCATATATATCTTGGGAAAACTCAGAAGTTTTGGCAGATTGAACAATATTGTCAATAAAATCTTGTTGTTGTTTTGTTTGCATGATACTCTAGTGTGAAAATAAAATTAGATTGATTATAGCAAAAAGAAGTTTAACTCTCACAAAGGTGAGAGTTAAGAAGCATTATAAAAAGATTAGCACTGGTAAGTAGTTTTAAATTCGTAAGCTGTTGGACGACCTTCATCAGGATAAACATCACGTTCAAATTTGTAATGTTGGTAAGCATCAATAAACTCTTGAGTAAATACAGGAGCTAAGAAAGAGTGATCAGAAATAAGACCTTCAAGTGCTTCACGAAGTGTATGTGGCATTTGAACGATTCCTTTTTCACGAATCTCATCAAGAGAGAGTTCAAACAGGTCTTCATCCATTGGACCAACGGGAACATCTTTGTTTTTTATACCATCAAGACCAGCCATCATCATAACAGCAAACGCAAGGTAAGGACAAGCTGAACTATCTGGGAAACGCATCTCAAGACGAGTGGCACCTTCGCCTGCACCATAAGGAATACGACAAGCGGCAGAACGGTTTTGAGAAGAGTAAGTTAAGATGCTTGGAGCCTCAAATCCTGGTAAAAGTCTTTTGTATGAGTTAGTTGATGGGTTCGTAAACGCAGCAACTGCAGTCGCATGTTTAAAGATACCACCTGCATAGTTAAGAGCCATTTCACTAAGATTAGCATAAGCACCCTCGTTATAGAAAAGATTTTTACCATCTTTCCAAAGTGATTGGTGTACGTGCATACCATTTCCGTTGTCACCGTAAAGTGGTTTAGGCATAAATGTAGCTGTTTTACCATTTAAGTGGGCAATCATTTTTACAACATATTTGTATTTTTGAACATTATCAGCTGCACCGATGATGTCTGAATATACTACGCCGATTTCATGTTGCCCTTGAGCGACTTCGTGGTGACCAAGAACTACTTCAAGACCAACTTGTTCTAGCACTTGCATCATTTCAGCACGAATGTCTACAGCCGAGTCAGTTGGAGCGACTGGAAAGTAACCGCCTTTAGTTCCTGGTCTATGACCTGTGTTGTACATATCTGGGTATGGATTGTTTGAGTTCCACTCACCCTCTTCAGTATCTATTTTGTAACCAGCTTCATTGATGTTATCAACAAAAGTTACGGAATCAAACATAAAGAACTCATTTTCAGGACCAAAATATGCAGCATCCGCTACACCCATCTCTTCAGCATGTTTTAGTGCTGCTTTAGCGATAGAACGTGGACATCTTTCATAAGATTGATTTTTGTAGATGTCATAGACGTCACAGAAAACGATAATAGTTGGATCAGCAGTAAATGGATCTAAAAACGCGGTTCCTATATCAACTTTTAGTAGCATGTCTGATTTGTTGATTGGCTGCCATGCTTCGATTGAAGAGCCATCAAAAGGTAAACCGTTCTCAAGTTGACCAACAGTTACAGCACTCATTCTATAACTGATATGGTGCCATGCACCTTTTATATCCGTAAATCTAAAGTCTACAAACTGAACATCATTCTCTTCACAAAATGTAAAGAACTCTTCTACATTATTAACGAATTTTCCCATTAATTTTCTCCTGAATTAAAATATAGTACATAGTATAGCTAAGTTATAAATAATAAGAGTTTAATGAGTGATTAAAAAAGAGTCAGTTTGTGAAAAAATTAAAGAAGAGGTATAAAGTACACACTATAAATGTGCATACTTTATGGAAGAGGGATAAAAATTATTTAGTTGTTTTTTTAGGTTTCTTTCCATCATTTTCACAGGACATGCTAACATTGAAAAACCAGCACCCATTAATTCACCCATGTAACCAGCTGCATCTGCAACTATCTCATCTGCTTTGTTATTGAATTGAAATTTTGCTGCAATATCTTGAGCATTTTTACTACCAGTTTCTCTTGCACTTTTAACATCATCAAATGCTGCTTGACAATTTTCTTTGATTAAATCAACTGTTTCATTGATAAATTTTGTTACTTCTAAATCTTTTGTTTCTACTGTTTTAGCTGTTGCCATTTTAAAATCCTTAATTTATATATTGTTTAATTTTTGTTACATTGAAATTATATAGTGTTATATATTAAATAAACATTAATTATACTTATTGATATTATAAAATTTTTGAATGTTATTGTTTAGATAAAAAGTTAAAAATTTTTGATAGTTTTATAGTCGTTTATAAATAAGGGTTTAGTGAGTTTCTAAAAAGAGGCTTGAAAGTCCGTGAAATAGGGGGTTGTGGTGCGCAGAGGGGGATTTGAACCCCCACACCCGAAGGCACAACGACCTCAACGTTGCGTGTCTACCGTTCCACCACCTGCGCGTTTTAAAGAGTGGTATAAAAGTGGTTTAACTCAAAAGAGTTAAACCTGAGATTATTTAAGAAGTCTAATGACTATCCTAAATAAGGGTTAGCATAAAGTGCGATAAGAGCAATTACTAGTGCATAAATAACTTGTGCTTCAATCATTGCAAGAGCGATGAACATTGTAGTCATAAGTTTAGCACCTAAACCTGGGTTACGTGCAGTACCAGCGATAGTTGCAGCAGCAGTACTACCCATACCAATAGCTCCACCAAGTGCAGCAAAACCGATAGCGATACCAGCAGCGATTAGTGAATATGCTTTAATAGTTTGGTTAGCAACCTCACCGTCATTTGCTAAAGCAGCAGTTGCTAAAGCTAACATTAAAAATAAAACTTTTTTCATATATTTCTCCATTGTAAGTATTACAAAATTGTTCGGATAGCGTAACGACATCGAAATGGCGCAACCCACACATAAATGCTAGGATTTCCCTACTGAAAATTGATGTGAAAGTATACAAAAGATTTACTAAATTTTCTCTTATCCACGACCTAAAGAGATTTTATTTCCTTTAAATTCTAGAATTTCTACTTTTATTTTATCGCCTTCACTTACCACATCACTTACTTTTTCTACTCTTTTGTCAGAAATTTTAGAAATATGAATAAGTCCATCTGTGCCATCAGGAAGCTCAACAAAGGCACCAAAATCTACGATGCGTTTAACTACACCATCATATACTCCACCTACTTCATACTTTATTTTCTCTTTTTTTGGAGCATTTACTATAGAGTGAATGTGATCTTTTGCATCAGAAACACCTGTTTTATTTTTACCAGTGATTTTAACTTTTCCATCTTTTTTATCAATATCAATAGCAACTTCAAACTTCTCAATCATTTCACGAATAGTTTTTCCCGCTTGTCCAATTATTTCACCGATAAAACTAGGATCAATATGAAAAATATCAGTAGAAGGTAAAACACCGTCGTTAAATTCTATTTTACTCTCAGCATCTAACATAATGTCTATAATATGTGAACGACCATCTTTTGCTTGATAGAGTGCTTCTTTAAGAACATCTAGGCTAATTCCACCAAGTTTGATATCCATCTGCATCGCAGTAATGCCTTCTTTGGAGCCTGTTACTTTAAAGTCCATATCGCCATCATGGTCTTCAAGTCCCATTATGTCTGAAAGAATAGCATACTTGTCACCTTCACTTACCATTCCCATAGCAATACCAGCTATAGTATCACTCGTTTCAATGTCAGCAGCACGTAGTGCCATATAGCCACCACATACTGTTGCCATAGAAGAAGAACCATTTGATTCTAAGATTTCAGATACTAAACGCACAGTTTGACCATCAAGATTAACTGTTGGTTCTAATGCTCGTTTTGCTAAGTTACCATGTCCAAGTTCACGGCGTTTTGTTCCCATAACAGGACTTGCTTCTCCTACAGAAAAACCAGGAAAGTTATAATGCACCATAAAGTTTTCATTTTGTGTACCACTATCTGTTAGGGACTCAAACATTTGTGCATCTTTTACTCCACCCATAGTCAGAACAACTAGAGCCTGCGTTTGACCACGTGTGAAGAGACAAGATGAGTGTGCATTTGGCAAAATATTTGTATCTATGCTTATAGGTCTCACTTCCGTTAAAGCACGACCATCTGCACGAACTCTTTCGTTGAGTATTTGAGTACGAACTTGTTCTTTTTTAACACTCTCTATAGCATCTTTAAGTTCTACTTCAAGGGCAACTTCAGCCCACTCTGTTTTAACTGTTAAGATTCTTTTCCTGAGTCGTCTGAGTGCTGTTGAGCGTTCGGATTTTGCCATTTGATTCATTGCCGCGGCTATGTCGGATAGATGATTTTCTTTGACATAAGTCATCATTTCTTCATTAGCGATATGTGCTTTAAGATCAAGGGCCACTACTGCTTTTTTTAGTGGTGTAAATGCAGCTTCGTATTTTACATTTGAAGTAAAAAGCTCTGCTTGTGTTTTCTCAAATACTTCTATAAGTTCATCTTCAGGTATTGCATTTGACACATGAGAAGTTAGTACTGTCCCACTCATAGTAGGATCTAACAGAGGATCAATCATCATATCGTTAAATTCTACTTTTTGCCCACCAAAAGTTCTCATCTCTATCATTAGAAGATCATCTTTTGTACCTGAGAGATAAAGGTCTAGGGTTGAAGAACTTAGCTGTGATAGAGTTGGGTTGAGGATTAATTCACCATCAACTTTTGCAGCACGCACAGCAGATACAGCAGTGTTGATGTCGATATCGGAAGTAAATAGAGCGGCAGATGCTGCGTTTAATGCTAAAACTTGTAAATCTGATTCACTATCTGCAGAGAAAACCATAATAGTTATCTGTGTAGGATGTCCAAAACCTTTTGGAAAAAGTGGGCGAAGTGAACGGTCAACTATACGAGAGGTTAAAGTTTCAAAATCACTTGGTTTTGTTTCACGTTTAAAAAATCCACCAGGAATTTTACCTGCGGCATATGTTTTTTCAATATACTGTACAGTTAGAGGTAAAAAATCATCTTTTACTATTTCAGTTTCGTCTATTACTACGGTTGCAAGAATAATGCTCTTACCAGACTTTATCCATGCACTTCCATTGGCTTGTTTTGCTACATCGCCAAAAGAGTAAGACTCTTCTTTATTGTTCAGTTCTAAATTTACATCATATTTCATTTTGATTCCTCAAGTAATTTTTCTATCGTTTCTTCTTTAATATCTTCAAACTCTTTATAATAAAGAGATGTTTCTACATAATCATCTATGTCATGAAGAAAATAAATATCGTCAACATAGGGTTCTAGCAGTTCTAATACATCCGTTGGGAGTACAGCTACAGCTATATAAACAGCCTTTGGTTGCATATTGAGAATAGTTTTAAGTGCTGTCATAAACTTAGAACCTGTTTCACTTCCTTCATCGACAAGTATAACAACTTTGTCTTTCATAGATGGGAAATGTCTCCCCTTTCTATACTGATAAACATAACTTAAAATGTCTTCTTCATGCTTTCTATGGGCTTCGCCGTATATATAGTCGTATTGTATCTCAAAAGCATCAATAAGTTTTTCATTAAGAACAATTTCCTCGTGCTCGCTAACTCTTGCTACTTCACACTCTTGATTATTGGGAGCCATGATAGCTTCGCTAAATAGAAAATCAATATTGTTTTTTAATTTTCCACGGATACGATGGCATAAATCGAGACCACCTTTAGAAACGCCAATAAGGTTCCATGATTCTTCTTTGAGCTTTTGCATTGGGATAACATCATGTAATTTATCAGCAGCATCTTGGCGATTTTCGAGGATATGTTTATATTTTGGCAAATGAATACTCCCTATTGATTTGTACTAGGAAGCTTGTAAGCAAAAGCAGATGAATTTGTACTTGCTTGCATAAATGGTTTGAGCACTATTGTAAAATAGATATACTTGTCATAAATAGATTGAGCTGCACCTGTATTTGTTAGGATAGGTCTGTTGTTTTCTGCATACTGAATACCAAACTCCCAACATCTTTTTTTATACAAAAATCCAAATTGAAAATTTTTCTTTTTACCTAGTTCAATATCATAGTTATATGTTGCATTAAAAGCATAATGTTTAGTGTAATCATAAATAACACTTGATGTCATATAACTAGCATAACGAGGAACTGTTGCTGTGGCAGGAATAAATGAATCTTTATAAAGGTGTGAAAGGGATAAGTTTATACCATAATCATTATAAGAGAGTTGGTTTATTGTCTTTGAGAATAATCCATGAGTAAAGTTATAAAAAATGTCATTATAGTAAGTGAGTGAATCATTGATACGGTACTGAAGCTCATTTTCTAAATCACCATATTTTTCGCTTGAACTATTTGCCAAAATATTTTGTGACAACTTATGATACAGAATTTGTGTAGCATTTGCATCATAGATATACTGAATAAAATTAAGTTGTGCAGCATTTTTGACATCTGTTACATTATAAAATTCACATTCGGGAGTAGTCGCATTTATAGGGTTGCTACAGAACTCCTTGTTGTCTGCATAAAATCCATTCTTCGATTCAAAACTATTTTGTGTATAGGTGACACCAAAATCAACAACATGAGTAACTTCTTCATAAGCTTTTGTTAATTGTGTTGAAGCACTAAGTGTATGATAATTTTTAATAGTGTAGCCATTGTTATACACTGTCTGCAATGTAGAGTCTTGCTCTTGTCCATTAAATCTTGAGTCTTGAGCATAGAGATTAGCAGTATAGGAAAGATTTAAAAATTCATCAAAAAGGTTCGTTTGTAAAGTAACAGGTACATTGATGTCTGTTTGTACAACTTTTTTGTTTATTTTTCTATAAATATTATTACTTTTAATATCAAAAGAGTAGAATAGATGATCTTCAAAAAATGTATTTAAATAGCTATGATATTGTAGTGTAGGTAACTTTTGCAGTGTATTGTCATTGCTTTGAAGTGTTAAATCTTTGTATTGTTTTAAGTATGTACCTAGATAATATTCATCTGTGTTATAGAAAAGATTTACTCTTGATAACAATTGTGTTGCTGTTGACTGGTTGACAGATTGATTTGACTGCTGATTAATATAATCAACATCATTCATATTTATAATATCAACATAAAGTCCAGATTGCCCCTCTAAATCTGTATTTAACCATTGATTGAGGACATCTGTATTGTTATAGTTAAAATTAAATCCAAAATGAGAATCATTTACTAAATTATTTGATAAATAATAATCATTTTTCTCTTTAAAGTAGCCCATTTTTATCTCACCATGTGACACACCGGAGTCTGTAAAACGAAATGTTGAGTAGAGACCACTTCCTCGTGTTGTTCTAATCTGTGGTGTAATTTCTAAATCCCACCAATTTTGCTCAGCAATATAGATTGGTTGCTCATAAAAAAAGCCTTCTGTGGAGGAAATCCCAAATGCCGGTTTTAAAAGTCCTGTTCTTCTTGTCGTATCAAGAGAATAGCCAAAATAAGGAGTATAAAAAATAGGAATGTCATAAATATAAAGGTGCATATTGTAAAGATTCAGCCACTTTGAATCAGCATTATAATCAGAAGAACTAAACTCCATAGTCCATAAAGGATCAAGGGGATTACAGCCACTTACAACCCCCGATTTTATATTTAAATCTTCATTTATCATCTGTCCGTCATCTGCACTCATCCAAACTTTTGATGAGAGATCTAACATATAGAATGGTTTAAAAAATTTCTCTTTTTTCTTTAAATTGAGTTTTGCATAAGAACCTATGATTTTTGATTTTCCCTTATTGTTGACTGTAACATTATCAAATAGTTCTAAATCACCGCTTTCTCGGTTGTATTTTACTTTTTTTGCTGTTAAAAAGTAATCTTTATAGACAACAGTCACACCATTATTTGCCTCAACGATATTCTTTTGTGTATCCATAGCAGAAGCATAGATTTCAACTTTGTCCTCCGCATAGGTAAAGAGTGTAATGGATAAGAGTAAGAGAATTATTTTAAGCATTTATAACTAATGTCCTTGATGTTTTATCATGAAGTGTCTGCCGAGAGGGTTGGAGCATACCCCATAAAAAACCAAGGTAAAAAAACATCTCACTAATAACTCTAAAAATTGCACGATTAAGAGACACTATAACATTTGGATTACTCAATGTTTTTATGTCTATAACTTTTATTTTTAGGAGAAGTTTACCAATAGAAGCACCATATTGCATAGTGAAGAAGGCTTGATAAATGATTTTTAAGAACATATATTCAAGCAAAAAACTATTTGTAACATAGATAAGTTCATTTATATCTTTTGCACCACTAAAAGAGTCCCATAGTGCAATAATGAGTAGTAAAGAGAGTAGCATTTCATCAATAAAAAAAGCAAGGCTGCGTTTAGATATAGAGGCTAATGTCAACTGCTCTCTATGTAAAATATTTTCTATGTTCTCGTCCAATCTAAGTTCCTAGAGTGCTTGGTAAGCAATATCGGTTCTGAGCTTTTTACCAGCAAAGTGTACTTGACCACATCGTAGATATGCACGGTCACGTGCTTCTTTAATAGTGTCACCCAAGCCGACACAAACTAAGACACGTCCACCATCTGCATATAAAATATCATCTTCCATGCTCACGCCCGCAAAAGAGATATGAGTGTTTTGTTCTATGTCATCATGTTTTACATCATCAAGAATAATCTCAGCCGGAGTTGAACTACCGTAAGGGTAGTTGCCACTAGCCATAACAACACCAACTGCATATTGCTTAGAAAATTCTACTTTTATTTCAGAGAGTCTATTGGTTGAAGCTTTTAAGAACATATCGCTCACACTTGATGTCATAAGAGGCATAAGTATTTCACATTCAGGGTCACCAAAACGCACATTAAATTCTAAAGTAATTGGCTCTCCATTTACCACCATAATCCCGATAAATAAAACACCCTCAAAAGGTGCTCCTTCTTGGTTCATTCCATCAAGAGTAGGGCGAATTACTCTCTCACGGACTTTTTGGTACAACTCTTCATCAACAAGTGGTGTTGGAGCATAAGCACCCATCCCGCCTGTGTTTGGACCTTCATCATTGTTTAGTAAACGCTTATGGTCTTGTGCTGCTGGAAGTAAAATATAGTCATTTCCATCACAAACGGCAAACATAGAGAGTTCATAACCATCTAAAAACTCTTCAACGATTACTTTGAGTCCTGCATCTCCAAAAGATTTTCCACTAAGCATCTCAGAGATAGCAACTTTAGCTTCATCATGGCTTTGTGCGATGATAACACCTTTTCCGCCACAAAGTCCATCCGCTTTTACAACGATAGGGGCTGTAAGTGTGTTTGTAAATTTAAAAGCATCTTCGATTGATGCAGTTTCTATATAACGAGCGGTTGGAATGTTATACTTTGCTAAAAAGTTCTTCATGTAAACTTTTGAACCTTCAAGTTGTGCTGCTTCTTTGCTTGGTCCAAAAATAGTAAGACCTTGTGCTTTAAAAATGTTTACAACACCATCAACAAGTGGTGTTTCTGGACCTACTATAGTAAGTTCTATTTCATTTTCTTTTGCAAACGCAGCTAAATCCTTATAATCTTTGATATTTAGGTTGGTTCCTAGTTGGTTTGTCGCTCCATTTCCTGGTTGAAAAAACAACTCATGCTCTTCTTGCTCATTTTTAATCGCTCTTGCAATAGAGTATTCACGTCCACCACTACCTAAAATCAATATTTTCATTCACATCTCCGTTGGTTAAAAATCTATAAAGAGTATGAAAAATACACTCAATAGATGTTTAAAATAAAATAGCCCGATTTGCCGTTTCGCATTTGGCTTGGTTCTAAAAGCCGAATTTGGGTGAAGAGAGAGCAATCTAACGGCGACATTATCTCGATAGAGTAAACTTATCTCAAACGATAACACCGACACACAAAAACTCTACTTGTTCACAGTTTGAATATGTAGAACCCTCATTGGTGCGATTAATCGAACAAATCAGACTATTAAACATATTATACAAAAAAGATACTTGATTTAATTTTAGCTAATTGTGACTATTTTGATGTATTTTTGCTAAGTTTATACAAGATGCGATAGTAGGCTCTGGCGATATGGTATGATATGTTCCCTCTGGGAGGCTTTTTGCTGTTGTTTTGCCTATCACAACAGTATAATGTTCTTTCGTAAACATATGATGATTTAAAAAACATTTTACAGCAGATGGAGAGGTAAAGATTAGTATAGCATCATCTTCTGGAGTCGTTTTTGCTAGAATCTTGGAACATTCACTTTTATAGACAATGCTTTCATCTATAACATAGCCATCATTTTTACAAATTTGAGTAAGATCAGAGGCAACAGTTTGAGCACGCAGATAAAGCCATTTTGTTGTTTTTGGGTACTTTTGAATGATGTTAATTAGTTTGTCCCCATAGCCTTCTCCTACTTCAAGAAGTGTGATTCCAGCATTTTGAGATGATTCTGCTGTTGCATCGGAGATGCATAAAGCTTTTTTAGTTTGATAGTCGTGACTATCATATTGTTTGAGGGCATTTACAGCTTGTTTAGAAGTGATGATTAGATAATCATAGTTAGAAAAATCTATTTTAGGCTTTAAAAAAGAAATTTCAAGTGAGTTTATGCTGATGGCTTCTGGGTGAGCAGAAGTGGAAAAAAGATAAATTAATTGCATAAAAATAGAGAAAAATCTCTACTCCCACTCTATCGTTGCTGGTGGTTTACTTGAAATATCATAGACAACTCTGTTGATGCCATCAACTTCATTAATTATACGACGAGAGATTCTCTCAAGTAAATCATGTGGAAGGTGTGCAAATGTAGCAGTCATGCCATCCACAGCTTCTACAACACGAACAGCGATAGTATTATCATAAGTACGGTTGTCACCCATAACTCCAACGGATTTTACATTAAGTAAAACCGCAAATGCTTGCCATGTTTTAGCATAGTAACCACTTGCTTTAAGTTCATCAAGTAAAATAACATCGGCCTCGCGTAGTAAATCTAAATCAGGTACATTAACATCACCCATAATTCTTATGGCAAGTCCTGGTCCAGGGAATGGATGACGATTAATCATAGCTTCAGGAAGTCCTAACTCTAACCCTATTTTACGAACTTCATCTTTAAAAAGTTCACGCAAAGGCTCTATAAGCTCAAAATCCATCCAATCAGGAAGACCACCAACATTATGGTGTGATTTGATAACTTCCGAAGGACCATTTACAGAGATAGATTCAATAACATCAGGATAGAGCGTTCCTTGTGCTAAGAACTTGATACCGTCATGTTTTTTTGCCTCTTTTTCAAACTCTTCGATGAAAGTGTGACCAATAATTTTTCGTTTAGTCTCCGGATCTGATACCCCTGCGAGTTTTCCAAGAAAATTATCTACCGCATCAACAGTAATAAGAGGTGTTTTAAGGTTTATCTTAAATACTTCTTCTACTTGTTCTCTTTCTCCTTTACGAAGAAGCCCATTATCAACAAATACTGGAATAAGTTGGTCCCCAATCGCTTCATACAGCATAGCTGCAACAACAGAGCTATCAACTCCACCACTTAAACCACAAAGAACTTTCCCATCACCAACTTTTTCACGAATTAGTTCGATTTGCTGTTTTAAGAAATGTTCCATTTTCCATTTTTCACTAACTCCACAAATGTTTTTTGCGAAGTTACGAAGCATTAAGTAACCCTCTTCAGAGTGCTGTACTTCTGGGTGGTATTGCATTGCGTAAACGCGTTTTTCTTCATTTGCAATCGCTGCGTATGGAGAGTTTGCGGATGTTGCGATTGGTACAAAGCCTTCTGGAAGTACGTCTACTTTGTCGGAGTGACTCATCCAAACGATACGACCGTCATCACAATCATGTAAGAGTGGTGAATCAGTTTCGATTTTAAGTTCAGCTTTACCGTATTCGTGATGAGCTGAGCGAATAACGCTTCCACCGAAGTCAACGGCAATTCTTTGCATACCGTAACAGATGCCAAGAACTGGAAGTCCTAAATCATAAACGCCTTGATCTACTTCGTAAGCGTCTTCGTTGTAAACCGAAGATGGACCACCGGAGAGGATAACTCCTTTAGGATTTTTTGCTTTAATTTCTTCTACAGACGTATGGTAAGGAAGAATTTCGCAGTAAATTTTGTCTTCGCGAAGACGACGAGCTATAAGTTGAGTGTATTGAGAACCAAAATCGAGGACGATAATGCTAACATTTTTCATCTAAACGCCTTTATTGAGTATAATAAGTAATTGTGGAAGGATACAATAAATAAGGTTAAATTTTGATTTTTCAAAGTGAGGCTTTGCTAAAAAGGTAAAAAAAGTATATAATAATGTTAAACATAATAATAGGAAAGTAAAACAGATGGAAATTAGGTTATCCGTACTCAGAAAAGACCAGTTTATCCTTGTTCATTGGTTTTTAGACCTTAATAATGCGAATGAAAATTTATCTTTTAATGAAAAAAAAAGAGAGCAGGAACAGGAAAAACTAAAAAGTAGACTTATTTCTTTTATGCCCTTTATGACAAATAGTTTCATGATAGTTCGATTTGACGTTTCTAACAAAAAACTTTTTCTAAACGAGTATGAAACTTTTAAATATAAATATCCAGACGAGTCGGCTTACATGGGCTCTAAAGAAAATCTTAACCAATACGTACGAGATTATTTTAGTGATGAAAACATCCAGGTAATGCTTAGAGTGATTATTGCTAGTGACAGAACAAGAATAGAAGATAAAGAAGAACTTTCAAAATATTTAGTAAAAATTGATAAACATAATGACATAAAAAAAGAAGAAGAAACTACAAAAGTGGAGAAAGAGAAAAAGCATGAATATTACAGGTACAACCTAGTAGAATCAGAAAATAAGCTACTTGTAGAGCAATTAAAATCGTCTATCGCACAATTAAATATAATTGCTAATGAAGAGTCCTTAGAGAAAATAAAACAACTCGAAAATATACTAAATAATGTTAAACATATTAATATTACAAATAAAAAAATAAATGCTACTGAGAAAGCTAGAAAAATAAATAAAGAGAATAGTAGAAAAAAAATAGAAAAAGCATACAAAAAATTAGTTAGTGAAAATAGTAAAATTACTGTGTATGCTGTAGCTAAGGCGGCAAAAGTCTCTTATCCAACAGCAAAAAAGTATAAAGATTTATATGATAAATATATCATGTAAAATGATTAACATATTTTATGTAAATAAAAGTGTATATTAAAAGGAAATAAAATGGACATAGTTGTATTGTTTAAATCTATTGTCGGTCTTGCGATTATCTTAGTTTTTTTAGTTTTAATCCTTGTCTTGCCGAAAAAATTGCAAAAACAAAAACAAAAAGAACAAGAAAGTAGAGATAGGGTAAATACTACAATAGAGATTCCAGAAGATGAACATAGTTTTGATAAGTTACATGCTATTATAAAAAGAAAAGCAAGCACAACACAAGAGCTTAAAGAGGCTTTAGATTTAATTATAAAATATCATCCAATAATACATAAAAAACTAGGTATTCGTACTCATCCAGACTCTGATGTTTACATGGATGTAATCTTTAAGTTATGTAGACATAAAAATACAAATAAAACAATTATAATCAAATTTATTAATGATTTAGAAAAAATAAATCCTGATTATAAAAAAGAGATAAGTGATGCGATGATGCGAGGGCTAAACTCTAGGGGAATTTAGCTGGAGAGTTCTATCGACTCCGTCGCTCTTCCTTGAACTATATTTATACCTCTATCTTGAAGTTGTTTTAGTGTCTGCATTTGCATAACACCACTAGCTATTAAACTGATTCCAAGACTATCGGTAATTAATCTTAATGCTGAGAGTGCTTGATCACTTTGAGATAAAAAGTAACTACTTTCTCCTTTAATGTAAGAAGGACGCAACTCTTGCAAATATTGGTAATCTTTACTCTCGCCAATAAATTCAAAAATTCCTAGGTCAATATTATACTTTTCTAAAAGCTTTTTATAATCTTGTACAAGTTCTGTATTTTGGCTTATGAGCTTATCAGGCATCTCTATAATGAGTTTTAAAGGAAGCTTTTTAGCATAAGTTATAAAAAGAGCTTTCATCTGCTCATAAGTACTAGAGAGTGTTAAATACTCATAAGGAAGTCGTAAAGAGCAAACGCTATTGTGAAGTTTTGTTTCAGGCTCTTTAAAGAGCATAGTAAGAACAGTTTCGTACACATCATTACTAAGCCCTGCTTGATTGGCGGGAGCCATAAACTGACCATAATAGTAAGTTTTTTCTGCTTGAATGCTAAGGCTTAAAGCAAGATGTGCAACTTTTTTGAGTTTCGTATCAACAGCAGACCAAGATACAAAACGAAGTTGATTGTTTTGTATTGCATTTGTAATGAGCTCTCTCCAAGCATCTTTTCCCATAACTTCTGTTATATCTGAAGGTCTTGCTAGATAGATGTTGTCTTGGTTGAATTTCGCTTGAGTCAGTGCATTGTCAGATTGTGAAAGGACAACATTTATAGTCTCTTGATAATTATATTCATAAATTCCCAAAGAGAGGAAAGTTATTTCACTATTTAAACCTTTCTTGATTATCTTTTCTTGCGATTTCTTACTGATGTTTTGTGCAAATGAGAGTGCTGAAGTAGAGTTACAGTTAGGAACAAAAAGTGCGAATTCAGTTCCATTTATTCTAGCTATAATAGCTTCATCATAACCTTGAAGAGTAATACGAAAAATATCAGCGATTTCATTAAAAAGCATATCAACCTCTTTATGCCCTATTTTTTCATTTGCTTCTATTATGCCACTGAGTGAAACCATAACTGAGACTCCACCTTTTGAACTGGCATCTACTTTAAGAAATTCTGGAAGTTTATCTATAAGGTACTTTCGATTTTTTAGTTTTGTAGTATCGTCTGTGTACTCTCGTTCTTTTTGGAGCTTGAGTTCTTCATTTCCTTTGTCAAACATCGCTTTAGTTTTAGTGACCATCCTATTCATGCCTAAAACAACATCTCTAAACTCTTTTGTATAGGGAATATCTTCTTGAATGATAAATTCATTTCTTGCTACTGCTTCAGCTTGTTTTTGTACACCTTTGAGAGGTCTAAGTATAAATCCTAGCATAATGCTTAGTATGAGTAAAGAAGCTACTACAGAGAGTATAAAGATATAAAGGAGTTGGGTAGACATCTTATAAAGTGCTTTGTAAACGATACCTGTATCTCCATCAATGCTTATAACTCCTATCATAGCCCAGCCCGAAGAGACATCAGAAGTAACACTCTTGAGTGTAATATCTGCCAAGTTTATGAACCATAAAGGCACACCTTCTATGGGGTCATTATCTACTTGTGTGTAGGTAAATGAAGCATCATTTGAAGTAAAGGTGATTTTTTTAAAATAGCCACTACCAAATTCAGCATCAATGATACTTGTGATTAACACAGGATTATTGCCTGCTTCTGAGAGTTGACTTGTTATAGAAGAGATGTTGTTTACAGTCGTTTCGTACAAGCTTTCTATCATATCTCTCTTGGATGATTGATAATTTAGTGTCATAATAGTACCAACAAGAACGATAATAATAAAAGAGATGGCAAGTGCCATTTGTTTAAATAAACTCATAATAATTTCCTTTTCATATTAGCTTCCAACTTTTTCCATTTTTTTGATTTTGCACCAGTATCACCATTTATCATTTTTATCACTTTTACAATATCTTCTCTTTGAGATGCAGGCAGTATTCGTCTATTGTTGTTGTCCAAGAGAAGAATGTCATCTTTACTCTTTGGGTTTAAATCCTTGAGATAAACAAGGACCATGTGAGAAATTTCTTTTCCTCGTCTATTTTTGTAAATTACATAAGCAAATTTCATACGATGGGGATCAACACCTAAAGCTTTAAGAATATAGTATTTGCTTATCGTATAGTCTTCGCAATCACCTCTGTTCTTTCCTACAAACTGATAAAGAGTTGCCCAATAATCACTCTTGTTGTAGACTTTTTTATCACTTGCATAACGAACTTGGTTGACCCAAGTGTTAACTACATTTAGTTTTCTAATCTCTTTAGCATCTTGAAGCTCTTGTAATAGAGTTGTATTGATGTCTATAAAACGATTTTTAGCAAATCTATCGTATTTTTTTTCTGCTTTATCTAGTAGAGTATTGTCTATGAGTTGTGCATGTAACAGGTCTAGTAACATTATAAAAAATAATAAAAATCTGTACAACTTCATTTTTTGATTATACAGATTGCTAACTTTGTCTTTTGTTAAATCCTGATGTTCCTAGTTTAGCTTGTCCTGTAAACTCTTTGGCAAATACTTTAAGATAAGCTGGCACTGCTCGACCTTTGAGTTTCATCATATCTTCCAACATTTGTGTCGCTACACTTTGTTTATCTAGTTTTTTCACCTCTGTTAGATAAGTAAAGAGAAGTTCACCGAGACGTTGCAGGGAGATTTTCCAAGTCGAAGATGTCTGTTCATATGTCCACAATGAAAAGGCATAAAAGTTTTTATAAACACTCTCACTTTGCCATAGTAAAACAATACTGTTTTTAAAGTTTCCACTATTGTATGTTAAGTCCCAAAAACGGGCAAAACGCTTCATGGTTTGAATATCCATAAAAGAGAGATTTTTGTTACTTAAAATATCATAAGGAGGAATGTCGCTATAAACCATTTCGAAGTCTACATCATGGCGTTTAATGTAAGTGCCTGAGAGTTTTTTGAGTATCCCTATTTGAATTTCACAATCTGCAAGTGCCACAAGTGTATCAAGGTTTTTTCCAAAACTCTCTAAAGATTCCCCAGGTAGACCAACGATGAGGTCTAAGTGGATATGAGCCTGTGTTTGAGTCTCTAAAAAACGAATATTTTCATGAATTTTATCAAGTTTGAGTATGCGGGAGACATTGTAGGCTACTTCAGGATTAAGAGTTTGTATACCGATTTCGAGTTGCAGTGCACCATGGGGGAAAAGTTTCATCTTCTCTTTTATAGAGTCTGGAAAATGGTCGGGTATAACTTCAAAGTGTGCAAAGTAGGGTTCGTCTTTGGCTAAAAAGAAGTCGAGTATCTTGTTTGCTGTACGGATGTTGAGGTTAAAAGTACGGTCAACAAACTTGAAGTTTCGAGCTCCTCGCATCCAGAGTTTAAGAAACTCCTCTAAAACGGTGTCGAGGTCAAAAGCCCGTACTTTTTCATCCATTGAAGAGAGACAAAATTCACATTCAAATGGGCATCCTCGTGAGACTTCTACATAAATATAGCGGTTTTTGATGTCATCGTCTGTGTAAAACTCATAAGGAAGCACTAACTCTTTGAGTCTTGGCAGGGTCATAGGGATTATTTTTTCACTAGGCTGCGTTTGATTGACAATGTCACGGCAAAGTTTGTAAAATGCAAGATCGCCTTCACCTTGTATGATGAAATCCGCTAAGTCAAGGTTTACTCTAAAGGGGCTATAACTTACTTCTGGACCACCTAAAATGATAGTAGTTTGTGGGGATACTTTTTTGATGATGTGTATAAGCTCTGCTATTTCGCTTACATTCCAGATATAAACGCCAATACCGATGATATTTGGCTGATGCACTAAAATGTCTTCAGCGATAGTTTGAATAGCATCATTTATACTAAATTCTAAGATTTGAGTTTTCTCTTGAAGCTCTTGCATATTTGCATAAAGATAGCGTAGTCCAATGGCACTGTGAGTAAATCTAGAATTGAGAGTTGTTAAAATGATTTTCATAAAGGAAGTGTAACATAACCTAAGTTTAAAGATTTATAACTTAGGTATGTTTGAAACATTGCAAGGAGTTATACGCTCACTTATGAAAGGGGTAAACATAATTGAGATGAAAAATTATACAAACATTAAGTAAATACTAAGCTAATATATGGATAACAAAAAGTTAATGCAGTATAATTCCGCCATGACTTTTTTACTCTCTTGCTTTTATTTTTTTTATTTTGCTATTGTTGGTGTATATGTGATTTTTTTACCAAAAGTATTGGCGATGGCTCTCTATACACCAAGTGAAATAGGCCTTATTTTAGGGGCTGCACCCTTGGTAAGATTCCTTTTACCATTTGCCTTTACAAAACACTTTCGCTTAGATAAAAAGAGCTTTAATATTTCTATAATTGTAATGTTTTTAAGTGCTTTTGCCTTTTATTTTTCAATTCATAATTTTTATGCACTTTTTTTCTCAAATATTGGATTAGGTATAGGAATGAGTCTGATTTTACCTTATATCGAGATTTTAGCATTAGAATATATCGGAAAAGAGCGCTATGGGAAAGTAAGACTTTTTGGTTCAGTAGGATTTATTTTAGTTGCTTTAGTTTTAGTGAAGTATTTAAACTCTGTAGATATTGCATTAATCTACTTAGTTGCTCTCACTGGAGTCACCGCTATATTCGCTTTTATATTAGTCCATCAGAGCCATAAACTCAATCCGCAAAAAGAAGAGGTGCAAAATGATGTCACACTTCTTATACACTGGAGGCTTTGGTTAGGACTAATGCTCATGCAGATGAGTTTTGGTGCTTTTTATAACTTCTTTACCATTTATGAAACAGCACATGGTATTAGTTTAGATATGACAATCAACTTATGGGTTTTTGGAGTGATTGTTGAGATAATAATGCTCTATATACAAGGAAGATTTTTAAAGCTTAACTTATTATTGCTTTTAGAAATTAGTGTTTTTTCAGCAGTGGTGCGTTGGTTTTTACTCTTTATCTACCCAGAAAATATAGCTGTTTTGTTTTTTACTCAGTCTTTACATGCGCTCTCTTTTGCTCTTTTTTATTCAGCTTCCATCAGTTACTTACACCAACTTTACAAAAGTAAGGTTTTAGCACAACAGTTTTATGCAGGGTTTACTTTTGGGTTGGGTGGATTTTTGGGTGCGATTCTTTTTGGTTACGTATATGAATACTTTGCAGTATATACATTTTTAGTGGCATCCTTTATTGCACTGTTATCTCTGATTTTTATGGTTTTATGGAGAAAAAGTTTAGAGTAAACCTATACTGTTGTATTTGACTTAGATTGTTTGTTGATAAAAAAGACAGCAAAGATGCTTATAAATCCACCCAAGACAATGTGTAGTTCAATAGGTTCATCTAAAACAATCCAAGCGCTAAATAGGGCAAAAATAGGAACTAAAAACATAAAAGAACTTGTTTTCTCACTTCCAAGTTTTCCACTTGCTGTAAAAAAGATAGTTGTGGCTAAGGTTTGTCCGAGAACAGCAAGATAGATAAGTGCTACCCAAAAGCGAACACCTTGGTCAAAAACAGCCATCAAATCAGAGTTGAAACTATAGATAAACGCAGCGATTGTTGCGATAACGGAGATGAAAAAACTGTAGTGAATGGGATGAATGTGTTTATGCGCTCGTTGGGAGAGTATGGTAACCCCCGCCCAGATAACGGCACAGAGTAAAAAATAGGTGTTGGAGCCATTAAAAAAGAGGCTTAAATCATTGAGCTGTAAGATGATTACTCCACCAACAAGACCTAAGGCAAGACCGAAGTATTGGGCGTTACGCATACGTTTTTTGAACAAAATAACTACAAAGACAAAGGTCATGATAGGAGAAAGAGAAGTGATGATGACGCTTCCCGCTCCAGCTAAACCATACTTAATCCCTAAAAATGAGCTTATCATAAACGCAATGTTTAAAATTGAACTACCGAGAACGTATTTTATAGAAGAGTAGTCAAGACGAATGGGCTCTTTAAAAAAGTATAAAAAAGGTAAAAATGAAAGACTCATAAGGAAAAAACGCCAAAATATGATGACATCCATAGGTAAATCATAGGTAAGAATTTTAAGCGCGGTCCAACCAGCTCCCCAAAGAAGCATGGCAAGGGTTAGAAGGTAGGAGTAAAGTTTCGTTTCGTCTTTCAAATCTGTTCTAAGTCGATGTTTCCATTACTTTCTAAAACTAACGCATCCATAAGATCAAAAAGTTTCATACTCGCGTTTTCCGAAGTGTGAAAGTTTTGTAAAACTTCTTCTTTATTTTCCGAAAGCGAATGGTGTCCTTCTTTGACGTAGGCAATGTTTTTTAAGATTGCTTTATGGAAAAGTTCATGATGTTGCGCAAGCTGCGGAAATACTCTACTGTCTTTGAATATATTTCTAGCTTCACCATCGTACCATTGTCCAAATACGCAAGTATGGTGGTCCTTGTTAAGAAAGTCACCTTCATAGCTTCCGTTAGTTACTGCCGTATAAGCTTCTGATTTGAAGATGATATGCTGGATTTTATAGATAGTCATCATTAAATCTATAGTGTTTTTATTTGTACTAAGTGAGTTGGCGTCGAGAGTTTTGGTAAAACTACCGATAGTAGTTGAAAACTGATCCATTGTTTCATTGCTTTGTGTTGCAATTACATTCATATTTTCAGAGTTCTCTGAAATGTTGTTTGATTCTTGTTTGAGTGTTTGGATGGTTATAGAGATTTCACTTGTCGCTTTTTGTGTGCGTTCGGCAAGTTTTCGTACTTCATCAGCAACAACAGCAAAGCCACGACCATGTTCACCTGCACGAGCAGCTTCGATGGCTGCATTTAGGGCTAAAAGGTTTGTTTGGTCTGCAATGTCTTTGATAAGTTCTACAACAGAACTAATTTGTGTTACATTTTCATCAAGTGAATTAACAGCTGCGGCAGTTCCTGAGATAAGCTCATAAAGTTCATTCATCTTTTCATTTGAGTGTATAACAGACTCATTTGTTTGAGTGGAAAGTTTTGCTGTGCTTTTTGTAGAAATAGCAACATTTTTGATGTCATCTCCTACTTTTATAATGTTGTTCATAATAAGGTCAAGATTGCCTTTTACTCCACCATTATTTGTAGATAACTCTTTTGAGAACATTCCAGAGAGCTGAAATTTAGCGTTTTCTTTCATAACTTCAAGCGTGTTGGCAACGGCTATGGCGGAGTCTTTAAATTCACCATAAAGTCCCGCGCTAAACATAGTTCGTACCGTATCTCCATTCGTAACCGCTTCAATACTGTTACGAGACTCTCTTAGAGTAACTTCCGTTTGGTCAAGCATATCGTTGATGGCTTCCGCGAGTTGACCGGCTTTTGAGTTGACATCGTCATAATGTACGCGACTTGAGAGTTTTCCTTGAGCGACTTCTTTAGCTACAGCGATAATATCATCAAGTACTTTGTCTTCTCTTGGATTAGATTTGTTAAAAAATGACATAGGCACTCCTTAGCTTTTTTGTAGGTTCATAACAAGGTCATTGTATGTAGTGTTGTGTTCTTTTAAAAAGGCACCTAGTAATTCACCTGAAGCTTTCATACCGCCTTTTTGTTCTGCATCGACTAAGAGTTTATAAACAGGCACTATAGCATCAAGTGCTGCTTTACTTGGTTTACGGCGAAACGAAGAGTAACCTATGATATTGCCTCTTTCATCATAATCAGCTGTAATGTAGGCAAATACCCAGTAAAAACCACCATCTTTTTTTAAGTTTTTTACAAAGCCAAAAAACTCTTTGCCACTCTTAATCAAATCCCATGCGAGATTAAACGCAACAGCTGGCATGTCAGGGTGACGAATAAGGTTGTGATTTGCTCCGATAAGCTCATCTTTTGTGTAGCCTGACATCTCTATGAAAATCTGATTACAGTAAGTGATATAGCCTTTAGTATCTGTTTTTGAAACAATAAAATCATTTTCACTCATAACTTTTTCGTTTTTCGTTATATGTTTAGGGGCATCAGTTTTACTGAGTCTTTGCATGTTTACTCTCTTTATTGAACTATATAATTAAAATTGATAATATTGTATCATAAGTTGTCTAAAAAATTTAGACTTTTTTTTTCTCAAACTCATCTATTATTTTAGTAACAATCAAATCTGATGTGACGTTAAGGGATGTTCGACACATGTCTAAAATCCTATCAACGGCAACGATTAACGCCATGTATTCAACTGGAAGACCGATTTGGTTTAAAATCACCACCATCATAACAAGTGAAGCACTAGGAAGGGCTGCAACCCCTACGCTCAGGGCTACAACAGTAACTCCTAAAAGTACTTGGTCACCAAATGCGAGTTCTACTCCTGCTAAATTTGCGATATAAAGTACGGCTACACTCAGATATGCCGCAGTTCCATCCATAGAAACAGTTGCACCCAAAGGAAGGACAAAAGAAGCATTTTTTTTATCCACTCCGCCCATCTCTTCAACCACCCTCATACTTACAGGTAAAGTCGCTGCAGAAGAAGCAGTAGAAAATGCCATAATGGGAGCTTCGCGAACAGCAGAAAGATAGGCATAAGGGTTCACTTTTGTAAAAGTTCTTAAAACGGCTGGAAGTGTGATGATAGCATGAAAAAGTATAACTCCAATCACAACTAAGATGTACTTATAAAGCCCAAAAATAACTTCTATACCTTGGTCAGCTATAACATAGGAAATAAGAGAAAATACACCGATTGGAGTCATTAAAATCACCCATTCTGCCATCTTAAGCATCGCTTCACTCACAGAAGTAAAAAGATTTATTAGAGGGGCTTGTTGTGTTTTTGAAAGATAGAGTGATGCTACACCAAACAAAATAGCAAAAACAATAATCTGCATCATTGCTCCACTACTTAGGGCATGGAAAATATTGGTTGGAATAAAGCTTAAAATCATACTCTCAAAAGAAAAAGGTGCAATAGTGGCAGCCTTTGCAAACTCCAAGCCTTCACGACTTACTTGCTCTGCAATGGCAAAAATATTCATGGCTACTATAGCTGTTAAAACAGCAAGTGCAGTTGTCAAAATATAAAGCCCTATAGTCTTTAAACCCATGCGTTTAAGGTGCTCAACAGAGCCAAGACCTAAGATAGCGACAAATATGCTTGAAAATACTAATGGAACGACAAGCATTTTTAAAAAGTAGACAAACGCAGTTCCTATGACTTTTTGTCCTAAGGCAAGCTCAGGAAACAAGATGCCAAAAAAAGCACCTAAAATGATGCCTAAAACTACGAGAGTGTTAGTTGTAGAGTATTTTTTTATTGTTTTTATCATAATGCTAGTGTACCTTTATTAGAGTAAGTTTTTCTTTATCCAGTGTGAGAGGACATAAAGTCCCCAAACATGTTGTTTAAAACTCCCTTTAGAAGCTGTTTGGATGTACTCGTCTAGTTCTTTGCGTTTAAAGAGTCCCGTTTGTTCGTTCACTTCGTGAATGAGATTTATCTTTTTTGAGTTGATGAGGTATTCCATGTATGGATTAGAGAAGCCTTTTTTCTTGCGTTTGAGTATTTCGGGGCTTAGTTTTGATTTCATGATTTCTTTTAAAAGTGATTTAGTTACTCCATCTTCGTAACGAAGTTTTGGGTCTAAACTAAAAACAGTTTCTACGAGTTTATGGTCTAAAAAAGGGGTACGAGATTCGATAGAGTGAGCCATAGAGACACGGTCGAGTTTAGTCAAAAAATGTTCCGCTTGAAAAATGTTAAGGTCAATGTAGCTATACCAAAAACTTTCATCACTAAAAGAAGAACTCTCGTAAGCATCTCTATAATTTTTGAGATATTTTAAACTCTCATTGTCTTTGACATTTCTTTTCATGAGATTGTTTTTTTGTAGGTCTGTAAATTTATCTCCAGAGCTACGAAAGAGTAGGGTGTCATCAAAGATGCGTTTGTACCATTCCCACTCACGGTTCATAGAAAAGTTTGCTCGAAAGTATTTTTTGAGCCAGTTTTTATGTGCTAAATTACCAGCATTTTCAATGTCAAGATACTCAAAATACTGTCTATATCCTAAGAAAAGTTCATCACTTCCCTCCCCACTCATGACAACTTTATAGCCATCTTTTTTTATCTCTTGAAAAAGAAGATAAAGAGGTATCGCAGCAGGGTCATTTAAGGGTTCATCAAGTGCATCAAAAACTCTCTCACTTGCATCCATGAACATCTGTTTATCTATCTCAACTTGTGTGTTTTGCACACCTAAAAACTCTGCGCTATTTGCTGCATTTACTCTTTCATCATACTTGGCAAACTCTTTATATCCTAGAGTGTAAGTTGGTAAGTTGAGACCTTTTTCTTTTGCATAGTAGTTTATAGTTGCACTATCTATCCCGCCTGAAAGTAAAGATGCCATAGGCACATCAGCATTCAAACGCAGCTCAATAGACTCTTCTAAAAGCTTTTCAAGAGTGTAAATAGCATCATTTTTATCTGTAATTATATTTGGTTTTGTCGTTAAAATATCATAATATCTTTGAATAATCAAAGAATTGTTTCTGAAAAGCAGATACTCTCCAGCAGCAAGTTTAGAGATGCCTTTAAAAAAAGTAAAGGGTGGAGTTGGTGCTAAAAAAGAGAGATAACTCATAAGAGCATCATCGTTCATCTTAGTTTTATGTAAAAACGGAGTGAGAGCTTTAAGCTCAGAGGAAAATCTAAACGCAGTGTCATGCATATAAAAAATCGGCTTTTTTCCAAGTCTGTCTCGAAAGAGATAAAGAGTCTCTCCATCCATTAAAGCAATAGCAAACATCCCACGAAGATGTTGCACAAAATCAACTCCCCACTGAAGATAAGCGGCTATTATAACTTCACTATCAGATTCAGTTTCATACGGAAAATTTAGCTCTTTTTTTAACTCTTGAAAGTTATAAATTTCACCATTGAAAGAGAGTAAAATATCTTTATGTTTAAGTGGTTGATGACTGCGTTTATGTGTGTCAAGTATACTGAGTCGTTGATGTGCAAAAAAGAGTTTTTCATTTTGGAAAATACCACAAAAATCAGGACCACGATGAGAAAGTTTTACGAGAGCATCTTTAGCTTGAGCATCGTTGTATTCACCGATAATTCCAAAAATAGCACACATTATCTGTAAAATCCAACTGTGATGTCATTGTCTAAGTAAGCTTTTTTATAGATTATTTTTTTAACATCTAAATCTTTTGCAATATTTTTTATCTTCTCTTTGTTGAGATAATTATAAGTTTCACTCTTTTTATCTCCATATAAAGTGTTAAAAATAAAGCCTTTCTTGGAAGCTTTGTAACAGTTTACAATAAACTGATGGGTTTCAAATAGGGTTAAAATATTTAATGCGCCACTGCAAATATAATAGTCCATGGTTGGCAGTTTATCTTTAGTAATATCTGCTAAAAGTATCTTAGAGTTTGTTTGTTTTGCTGCAATGTTCTGCATCTCTTTGAGGGAGTCTATTCCAAGGTAATTTTTGGGTTTACTCTTTATGTAAGTGTAAAAGTCTCCAAAACCACATCCAGCATCACCAATAGAAATAGAATCAAGATTTTGAGGTAAAAGTTCTAAAATTGCATCAAAACGCAGGGTTTGGTTCTCTTTAGAGAGCCAGTTTACTCCACGAGGAGTTTGACCATAAGTTTTGAGTGCAGAGCTATAAAACTGATGGTTATTTATACGAGGCATAGTGTTCTACTCGATAATAAGTGCTTCTATACGACGGTTTGTTTCTCGTCCTTCTTGTGTATTGTTCTCAGCTATAGGGTCTTTTTCTCCCATACCAATCGCAGTAAGTCTTGTAGAACTTACTCCAAAATTTTCAATAACCTCAATAACATTGTTAGCTCTTTCTTGAGAGAGTTTAAGGTTTGTCTCTTTTTTTCCAGCGGAGTCAGTATAGCTATAAATTACTACTTGATAAGCTTTGTTCTTTAAGAGATAATTAGAAAATTGTTCTAATTCTTGAGTAGAATTTTCTGTAAAATTTGTACTGTTTTCTTGAAATTTTATTTTTAAAAGCATCATATTGGTTTTTTGATTGCTATTGTTTTCTTGTGGAGCTTTTTTAATGTTATTTTTGATAACAGGCTCTACTTTTTTCAGCACTACATGTTCAAGGGGAGCTTTTTCAACAGACATAGGCTCTAGCAGAGGAAACTCATTGGCTTGAAGCATTAGAAGAGACACAATAAAAGAGATAGGTATAAATAGTTTCATAGATACATTATATGTGATAATACTTAATCTTTAAAGATAACAGAAATTTTGTAAAATAATAAAGGGCTAATGTGTAATAATTGGACAAAAATATAAAGGAATACAATGAAAAAAGATCGATTGGTTTTAGGTGGTGGATGTTTTTGGTGTATTGAGGCAGTATATAACGATACAAAAGGGGTTCTAAATGCTGTGAGTGGTTACACAGGTGGGCTTCGTCCAAATCCGAGTTATCAAAATGTTTGTACGGGGGCAACAGGACATGCTGAAATCGTAGATATAAGTTATGATAGTGAAATAATTACTCTTAAAGAGTTGTTAGATATATTTTTTGTTATCCATGTCCCAACGACATTAAATGCTCAAGGTGCAGATAGAGGAACACAATACCGTTCTGTAGTTTATTATGATAATGAAGAAGAAAAAAAGATAATACTAGATGCGATTGAAATGCAGCAAGAAAATTTTAGTGAAAAAATTGTTACAGAAGTTAGTCAACTTGGAGATGTATTTGCAGCAGAAGATTATCACCAAAACTATTATAAACTCAATGAAAATCAAGGGTACTGTCAAGTTGTTATTGCCCCAAAAATTCAAAAGTTTATGACAAACTTTCCTGATAAGTTAGCATAATGGACAAAATATATGAATTAGCAATTGTTGGTGCTGGTCCTGCTGGAATCGCAACAGCTGTAGAGAGTTATATCCAAGGAGTGAAAAATATTATTTTACTCGAAAAAGATACAAGCCACAACTCAACAATACGAAAATTTTATAAAGATAACAAACGTGTAGATGTAGACTGGAAAGGGCAAAAAGTTGAACTTGATGGTCGGATTTATTTTGTAGATGGAACCAAAGAGAGTACTTTAGACTTTTTTGATGAGATTATAGAGCATCACTCGGTTGAACTTCAAACTCATGTAGAAGTAGTAGCTATAAAAAAACAAGAAGATTTTTTTGAAGTAGAGATGGCAGGAGAAACAATCAAAGCGACAAATGTCGTTGTAACCATCGGTCGTATGGGAAAACCAAACAAACCAAGCTATACAATACCGCCAAATATACGAAAAAGAGTAAACTACACTTTAGATGGTTGTAGTGAGGGTGAAAAAGTTTTAGTTGTTGGTGGTGGTGATAGTGCTGTTGAGTATGCAGTGGATTTGAGTGAAAAAAATGAAGTGGTGATATGTTATCGTCGTGAAACATTCAGACGGGCAAATCCTACCAACCAAAAAAATATAACAAATGCAATTATGAAAAATGAAGTACGAGCAATGCTGGGTATTGATATTGATGCTCTTGAAGATGACGATGGACGAGTGAGAGCAGTGTTTTCTGGGGGAGAAACTGAAAGTTTTGATAGAGTTATATATGCTATAGGTGGTACAACTCCAAGTGCTTTTTTAGCAAGTTCTGGGATAGAAGAAGAAGATGGAAAACCAGTATATGATGAAAATTATGAAACAAATATAAAAGGGCTTTTTGTAGCAGGTGACATCACTCAAAAATCAGGCGGAAGTATTGCTCTTGGTCTTAATCATGGATATGCAATAGCTAGACATATTAAGAAATAATCGCTGCATCTCTTTGGCTTATTTTTCCATCTGGAGTATCAAGCACTAACTCTATTTCAGAGTGAAGATACTCTGATGTTGTGATGACTTTTCCACTCTCAAATGCAGCTTTTTTCGCCCCAATGATAATGTTGTTTATGAGTGAAGAGTTGTTTTCTTTAATCTCATAAGATGATTTGAGTTTATCTGCTATAAAAATATTGACTACTAAGTTGATATTTTCGTTTAAAAGAGGATGTTCTTGAAGAAGGGCAGATTTGTCGATGGTTCTTTGAGCTTCAAGAACTTCTTGGATGGAGTCTCGTGCAAGTTGAAGTAGTACTGAACGACTCATGAGGACTCCCTTTTTAGTTTATAGTTGTTGATAAGTTTGATAACAATCATAACGCTTATAACCTGAAATAATGCCGCTAAGATAAATGCATAATAATGTAACTCATCAATAGAATTTGCACTAAACGCAAGTGTTGCCATTGCGATAAGTAGAGTAAGTGGCATAGAGTGAGAGAGTCCCATGAGGATAGAGTCTATAAAGTTCAGCTCTTTAATAAAAACCAAAGAAGCAATAACACGCATGCTAATCATAACAACTGCTATGTAAAAAGCTTTCACAATGAGACCATTTGTCATCAGTTGTTCCAAATGAAACGCAGTCCCAATGTGGATAAAAAAGATAGGAATTAAAAATCCAAATCCAAAAGAAGCAAGTTTTTCAGGGAGTTCGTGCTTGTGATCAAAAAAAGTAGGGATAAAAATACCCGCTAAGAAGGCACCAAACGCAAGCTCTAACTTAAGAAATAACATAGCTCCAATAAGTAATGAAAAAATCCCCATAGAGAGTCTTATATCTTGCTCTTTGTTGTCTTGATGTGGCATAAGTGCTGTTGAGATTTTAGGAAACCACCAAAAAATGAGTCCAGCTGCACGAAAAATAATAAACATAAAAAGTATAAAGGCAATAAGTGCCATGATGGTTTGAAAAAGATGCAGTCCAATACCATCTCGAAGTGCGGCGGATGTTATGGTTAAGATAACGATACTTACAACTTCTCCGATGCCACCTGCTGTCATGGAGAGTTCTAGCCATGAAGTTTTACCATACTCTTTTGCTAAAGAAGCGACTAAACCAACAGAAATAAGAGGTAAGAGAACCATAAAAATGTTCCCTAGATTTAGATAAAGTGAAAAAGCTATGGAAAAAGCATAAAGAATAAGAAGATAGAGTATGACTTTTTGCATAAGATTTATAGGAGTTTTTAGCACATTTTTTAAGTTAATCTCTGTTCCTGCGATAAACATGAGATATAAAAATCCAAACTCAGCCACAATATCAAAAAGATGCTCTTCATGTAAAAATCCAAAGTACCCAAGAAGAGAACCAAGGATGATTTCTATAGGTGTAGTTGGGAGTTTTAAGTACTTCGCAATAAAAGGAGAGAAGATTATGACGATAGATATTGTAAGAATAAGTGCAATATTATCAGTCATATTTTTTCCTTTTAGACTTTTTTAGCCACTTGAAGCTGGAGTGCTTTGAGCATTTCTAAGTCTTTGTTCATCTCCCGACCAACAGTTGTAAGGTAGTTACCTATAACAATAGAGTTCGCACCTGCACTAAAGATTTCATCTTGACGAGTACCAAACATAAGCTCGCGTCCACCTGCAACCATAATCCTTTGTGCATTTGGAATGCTCTTTCTTGTGAGTTTTATAAGCTCTAGTGCTTCTTCAACAGTTAAAGAGTTTGGTTGTAGCTCTAAGGCTTTGTTGTGGTGGTAAAAGTTTATAGGCACAGAAGTAGGGTTAAGTGAAGCTAAGGACTCTAACATACTTATTCTGTCTTTTTGTGTTTCACCAAGTCCAAAAATGCCGCCGGTTATGAGTACAAGTCCCGCCTCATTGACATTTTGACAAGTTTCATAACGTTCACTCCAAGGGTGGGTTGTACAAATCTCTTTGTAAAAACTTTCACTTGTCTCTAGGTTATGGTTGTAAGCTTTGATACCAGCCTCTTTAAGGGTAAGAAGTTGTTCTACTGTAGCTGTTCCATTACAAGCTATCAAACGCAGCTCTGGTGCCACTTCCATAACGGCTTGCGCAATGTCGCAAACAAACTTTAAGGTTTTGTCATTTAAACCTTTATCGGCAGTAACCAAACAAAAGCCTAATGCACCATTATCTCTTGCATTTATAGCTTCTTCTTGGATAAGACTTATCTCTTTTTGTTTGAATCTGTCTATATCTGCTTTATAACGAACACTTTGTGAACAAAATTTACAATCTTCTAAACAAGTTCCACTGTTTATATTACAAATGGAACATAAAAATATCTCTTCATTCATGATTTTGTCCTTGTGTATGAAAATGATTCTTGAGAAAAAGTATCTTCTTTTTTTTCTCTTGTAAAGTAAGTTACTAAAAAATCTGTTTTAGTAACTTCTAGCATAGCACATTCAGAGATAGGTTTTTTTCTCGCACAACTCTCACCAGGGTTTAAAAAGAGAGTTCCTTCAACAAACTCAGAATGAAACTGATGTGTATGTCCAAAAAGTACAACTTCTGTATCAGGAGCCATATAAAAAGGTAAGTGCATCAACTTAAACTTGGTGTCTGCAAGTTTAAAGTAGTAAGGCTCTTGAACAAGATTATAATCATTCTGATATTGTACCAAGTGAGCATCATTGTTGCCATAAACTGCAACATAGCGTTTGCCACAGTTTTTTAAAAGTTCTAAGGTCTCTTTTTCACAAATATCCCCAGAATGAACAATAAACTCAGCACCATTTTCTAAAAGTACATCAAGTGCCTTCTTTGCCTTTTTTACTTTTGTGTGGGTGTCTGATAGTATTCCAATTTTCATTTATGAAGCTCTTTAAAATAGTTCGTTGCAAAAAAGTATTTTCAATTTTTCAAGTAAATTACTATTGACTTGAGCAATAGATTTATCTACTATCTCTGAATTGATTGTAAAGCATTTATCATATTTAATAAATGACTCTAAAGCGAGTGTACTTTGCTCTAAGTCATTATTTTCAGCTTTGACTACAAGTACAGGTCTTTTTTTTGATTTTTTTAAGTTAGTAAAAGGAAATTTTACAAGAATAATATCTCCTGTTTTATAACTCATCCCAAGCCTTGTCTTCATCATTGTCCCAAGTTTTAGACATAGAGATTTCTTGTAATTTGATTAGTTGAGTGTTGGATTCGTCTTTAGAATGAGACATTTTCATCTTATCATAGCTCATTTGAATGAATTCAAAAAATTTATCTTTATTGCTATGGAATTCATTTAAAAAGATATTTTCTACTTTTTCATTTTCTATTTTAAGTGTAAGCATATCGAATCCTCCATCATTTTGTATAAATTAATTATATCATAATAGGACAAATAGACTTTTGTCTATTTGTTATCTATTGCTTCTTCTCTTGGAGTCCGTGCTTTACACTTCACACACTCATATACTTCTTTATTTCTGTAAGTTCTTGGAGCTAAAACTCCTGCACAGCCTTTCTTTTTACACTTGATAGTTGTCGGCTCAAACTTGCTTATAAACTTACAATCAGGGTAGTTGTTACAACCCCAAAATGCACCACGACGAGAGTTTTTAAGGCTGATAGTTCCACCACAATCAGGGCAAGGAGTCTCAGAGTTTTTTTCTTCAATGTTGATGCTTTTAGTGTTTTTACAATCAGGGTAGTTTGAACATGCTAAGAACTGTCCATTACGACCATTTTTAATTATCATGTCATTGCCACATTTATCACACTTTTCATCAGATGCTTCTTCTTTTGTAGGTGCTGGATTACCTTCCTCGTCACACTGTTGTGTATATTTACATTTTGGAAAACCACTACAAGCGATAAAGTTTCCAAATCTTCCAGAACGCAGTAAAAGCTCATGCTCACCACATTTTGGACAAGTTTTTCCCAAGGGTTTCGCAAGTTTGAGACTCACAATATTCTCTTTTCCTTGTGCAATTTGCTCCATAAATGGAAAATAAAAATCATAAAGGAGTTTTTGCCAATCCACCTGACCTTCACTTACTTCATCAAGTTTATCTTCCATAGTTGCGGTAAAAGAGATGTCTACAATGTTTGCAAAATGCTCTTCGAGTATCTTAGTTACTGTAAATGCCATCTCTGTTGGGATAATTTGTTTCTTCTCAATAGTCACATAAGTACGACCACTAAGTGTTGCAATAGTAGGTGCATAAGTAGATGGACGACCAACTCCCTCAGACTCAAGTTTTTTAATTAAACTCGCTTCAGAGTAACGTGATGGTGGTTCTGTAAAGTGTTGTTCAGGTGTAGCGGATTGGATTTGTGCTTTTTCACCCTCTTTTAGTAATGGAAGAAGTTTGTCTTTGTCTTCAGCCCCCGTTACAGCATAAAAACCATCAAAGATAAGTTTACGACCACTCGCACGGTATTCGTTTTCATCTCCAGTAAAAATGATACTTTGTTGTTCAAATCTTGCATCTTCCATCTGACAAGCCATAAATCGTTCATATATGAGACGATACAGTTTAATTTCATCCGCTTTTAAAAAGCTTTGTGCAACTTCTGGAGTGAACTGTAGCACAGTTGGGCGAATAGCCTCGTGAGCTTCTTGTGCACCTTTTGATTTTTTCGTGTAAACTTTTGCTTCTTTTGGTAAGTACTTTGCACCATAACGACTTTCAATAATGCCACGAACAGCACCAACAGCTTCGGCAGCTAAGTTAAGTGAATCGGTTCTCATATAAGTAATCACACCAGAAGTTCCATCAGGAGTTTTAACACCCTCATAAAGAGCTTGTGCAACCATCATCGTCTTTTTTGGAGTAAAACCAAGTTTAGAAGATGCCGTTTGCTGTAGAGTTGAAGTCATAAAAGGTGGGGGTGTTTTACTTCTGCGTTCTTTTGTCTCAATTTTAGAGATAACAAATGAGTCTGCTTTAACACTTGCTGTTATGTCGTGAGCTTGAGTTTTGTTCTCAATAGACATTTTATCTATCTTTTTACCCTTGTGGTTGATGAGATTTGCATCAATATTTGTTTTAAACGCAGTGTCTATAGTCCAGTATTCAACAGGAACAAAGGCTTGAATCTCGCGTTCACGGTCTACAACGAGCTTAAGAGTTGAACTTTGAACACGACCTCCTGAGAGGCCTTTTTGGATTTTAGATGCTAAAAGCGGAGAGAGTTTATACCCAACTACACGGTCAAGCATACGACGAGCTTGTTGTGCATTTACCATATCCATGTCGATGGTACGAGCAGATTCTAGAGCATGTTTAATAGCAGTCTTAGTTATTTCGTGAAAAACGATACGAGGAAGTTCCTCTGGATTTTTTTTCATAGCATGGGCAATATGCCATCCTATAGCTTCACCCTCACGGTCCTCATCGGTTGCGATATAGATAGTATCCGCTTTTTTTGCAAGTGCTTTAATCTCTTTAACGGTAGCAGCATTCTCTTTTGCTACAGAGTAGGTAGGTACAAGGTGTTGCGTTTCTTCTTCGACAGTTATTCCAAAACGAGACTTTGGTAAATCACGAATATGACCCTTGGAGGCGATTACCTCATACCCTTTACCTAAAAAGTTTTTAATAGTTTTTGCTTTAGCTGGTGACTCAACGATAATTAAATCCAAATTCAATTCCTAATATAATAGTATAGCGTTTATAATATTTTGATTTTGGAAGTGTAGCAAAAAAAAGTTAAATGAAAAAAAGTTAAATTTTTTATATGAAAACTAAAGTTATTATTTTATCTGACCGATATTACATTTATATCGAGGCAAGGAAGCTAAGATAAACTCTTAATGAGCGAAAGGCTCATGCCCAAAAAGGATTTATTATGGGATTTAGAATTAACACAAACATCGGTGCAATGAATGCACACAGAAATTCATCAATGAATAATATTGGACTTGATAAAAGTCTTAACTCACTTTCATCAGGTTTAAGAATTAACCGTGCAGCAGATGATGCAGCAGGTCTATCAATTGCAAATAAACTTTCAGCACAGTCTCAAGGTTTAGGACAAGCGATTAAAAACTCAAATGATGGTATTGGACTTATTCAAACTGCAGATGGTGCACTTGAAGAGTATGGTAACATTATGAAAAGAGTTAGAGTTTTAGCAACTCAAGCAGCCAATGATACACAAGATGCGGATTCTCGTGCTTATATTTCACAAGAGGTTCAAGCCTTACTTAGTGAAGCAAGTGACATTAATGCTACAACTAAATTTAATGGTACTAAAGTTTTAAATGGTTCTGGTGGTACTGGTAATACTGGAACATTTACATTTCATACAGGTGCATACTCAGCTGAAACACAAAATGTGGTTATAGCTTCAAATAGTGTTACAGCTGTCGTAGGTCAATCAGCACCTGGGATTTTAGTAACTACGAGAGGTAATGCAGAAGCGACAATTACTCTTATGGACACAGCAATCAAAAATGTTGATAGCAAACGTGCGACATTAGGTGCGGCTCAAAATAAACTAGAGTCAAATGTAAGAAATATATCTGTTACTCAAGTAAATGTTACAGCAGCGGAATCAAACATCCGTGATGTAGACTTTGCAGCAGAGAGTGCAAACTTTGCAAAACACAATATTTTAGCTCAATCTGGTTCTTATGCTATGAGTCAGGCTAATTCTGTACAACAAAATGTTATGAGATTGTTACAATAGTAACTTCTCATTAAAGTTTTTGCTTTAGATGGCGATATATAAAAGTAAGACAACTCGTGCAAGGAAGCATGAAAATTAAAGAAACGAAAGGTTTCTTACCCTAAAAGGATTTATTATGGGATTTAGAATTAACACAAACATCGGCGCAATGAACGCGCACAGAAACTCAACGATGAATAACATTGGACTTGACAAAAGTCTTAACTCTCTTTCATCAGGTTTAAGAATCAATCGTGCGGCGGATGACGCGGCGGGTCTATCAATTGCAAATAAACTTTCAGCGCAATCTCAAGGTTTGGGACAAGCGATTAAAAACTCAACGGATGGAATTGGACTTATTCAAACAGCGGATGGCGCTCTTGAAGAGTACGGCAACATTATGAAAAGAGTTAGAGTTCTAGCGACTCAAGCGGCCAATGATACTCAAGACGCGGATTCTCGTGGATATATTTCACAAGAGATTCAATCTTTACTTTCAGAAGCAAGCGACATTAACGCTACGACTAAATTTAACGGTACTGAAGTTTTAAGTGGTTCTGGTGGTGCAGATGGAACGTTTACATTTCATACAGGTGCGTACTCGGCTGAAACTCAAGCTGTAGTTATCGCTTCAAACAGTGTTACAACCATTGCAGGTCAATCAGCCCCTGGTATCTTAGTAACAACTAGAGGTAACGCGGAAGCGTCGATTATTCTTATGGACACGGCAATCAAAAACGTTGATAGCAAACGTGCGACGTTAGGTGCGGCTCAAAATAAATTAGAGTCAAACGTAAGAAACATTTCAGTTACTCAAGTAAACGTTACGGCGGCGGAATCAAACATTAGAGACGTTGACTTTGCAGCGGAAAGCGCAAACTTTGCAAAACACAATATTTTAGCTCAGTCTGGTTCTTACGCTATGAGTCAAGCTAATTCCGTACAACAAAACGTTATGAGATTGTTACAATAATAGTTTCTAACTAAGAGTCAAGGTTTAGACCTTGTCTCTATATAAATATCTTCAACTCTTCCTCATACTCTTTCTCAATCTTTAACAGTTCTTTACATAACAATTTATTTATCGTATTGGCGTAGCTGACGTCAATTTCTGCTTTGTTGTTAAAAAAATCAAAAATAAAAGTATACAAAAGATGAAAATACTCTTGATAGATAAGGGAAAGATCTTTGGCTCTTGATGAAGAGTCTGTACTTAAAGCGTTAAACAAGGATTGAAGAGAATTTAAAAACAGAAGATTGGAAGTAAAATTGACGCTATTTTGTTTTTTGATAACTTTTTTCACTCTAAGAAGATAATTGAATCTTTGTTGTAGGAGTTCTTTCTCTTCCGCTAGTAAAGCTTTTGCCGAGTTTGCGTCAAGATCACTAAAAAGCTCACTTTTAATAATCTCCTTGTCTAAGGTTTTCATGTTTTTTACTGAAACTTCTGAACTCTTTAACGCTTGCGTATTTTCAAATCTCACCCCATCGCTTAAGTTATAAATGTTTTGCCAAGAGTGCTTAAAGCCTTTTGCAGTGGAGTTTATTGAGTTTATGGAAATCAAAAAACTTGGGTTTGTGTAAGCTATTTCATTGAAATTAGAAGGGTAGCTGATGAGAGATTCTCTAAAAGAGAGATTATCCTCTTCTTTATCTACGTTATTTAAATCGATTTGTTTGGAATCGACATGCGACTTTGCATGCGTATACCCTGTTTTTGAGTCCACGGACAGGTCTAAACCTAAGAGATATAACTCTTTTACGTCAAACGCAAGCAGGAGTAAAAACGTTGTAGAACCAATGCATGGAGCGGAAAGGTTTCCAAAACTCTCTTTATAGTTTGTTCCATTTTCAAAAAAGAAGATATTCTCTTTGTTTAAAAGGTTTATTATTTTTTGTGGAGTTCTAGCAGAGAGTAAAAAAACAATGTCCCTAAAGTAATCAGGGTTGTCAATGTTGGTAAAAAGCGAGGCTGAGACGTCAAAACCATCGAGATGAGTCACAATGTCTGGTTTAACGTCAGCTTTGTAAAGCTCAAAGAGGACAGCGGAAATTGCCACAATGACAAACTTGTTCTGATTCTCTTTTATCCATGCTATGTTTTTTAAAAAAGATGGTCCCGCTGCAAGATATAAAACAGGTTTTTCCCCTAAAGTCTGATTGGAATATTTTTTTAAAATGTTTAAAAATTTATACTCCTCTTTTATGTAAGAGAGCGGTCGTAAGTATTGCTCAAGTATGTTGTTATAAAAAAAGAGGTTGTGAGATTGGGAAATGAGTTTTATATGTAGCTCTTTGAGTTTTTCTTCACTATGGTTGAGCATCTGAAAATATTTGAGATAGTGATTGAACTCAAAGTGAGTTTGTATAAAGTGAGAAGCTGTGTTTGAAAACTCATCCGAAGATTCAAAGATACTAAAAAAAAGTTTTGCGTCTTTAGCAATCTGGCTGTAAGGCGTGACAAATAAAGAGAGTTTAAAGAGCTCTAAGTCATCTTCAATGATGAGATAAACTTTTGAGTTTATTTTTTGGTGTATTAAGAAGAGATGTTCTCCTAGTCCCGTTCCAAAAAACACAAACTTATGTATCTCTTTCATTTCATTTGTATATAAATCAGCTTGGTTGATGGCGTTTAAAATGGAAGCAATACCGCTTAAGGGATTGAGTTTTATATCGGCAGCGCTATATTTTTTTAGAGTATCTGCGTCTTTTGTAATCTCTTTAAAGGTTTTAAAAAGATTGTCTTCTTTAGAAAAGTTAACGCTTTGGCTCACTTTTTTGGCATAAAGCGAGCTATCCGCATTATAAAGAAGTTTGTTTGTTAGAGTCTCTTTTACCTCAAAATAGCCATGTTCATGAATTAGCTCATACTTTTCTTGGTATACGCCCTGAGAAAGCGCTGAATCAAAAGCTGCAATTTTTGCAAAAAGCGTAGCTTGTTCTTTTTGTAAATAAGCTATATTTTCACGATATGTTTTCTCTGCAATCGTTTGTATATCTTCAAAATCCATAAATATTTTCCAGTTTTTAAGTATAATTAAAAATAGTAGCAAAATAAAGGTCTTTTTATGGTTAAAGAAGTGAATATAGCCGTCGCAATCGCTTTAGTTGATGAAGCGCTTACGCAGAGCGTAGAGTTGATGAACCGTTTGCAAGATGAGCATGGGATAGGGTTTATTGGAAACTCTCAGCAAGCAGCGCATATAACGCTTTGCGTAGGAGTTATTAGTGAAGATAAATTAAGTCTTCTTTTTGAGAGCCTAGAAGACGTACTCAAAGATGAAACGTTTGTTATCTCTACAAATGGGCTAGGTCTATTTCTTCAAGAAAAACCTAATTTACACATACGATGGAGACATAACGATAAGCTTTATGAACTCAAACATTTGATTAAAGAGAGATTAAAAGGCGTATGGCAAGAAGACACTTTTTACAATGATGATAATAACTGGTTAGCAAAAAGTTCATTGGCTTATGAAGACTTCTCTTATTCGCATCTGTCTCGCATGAATTTTGATAAAATTAAAATCAAAAACGTCGATATGCAAGTAAGAGAAATATCTATAATACAATTTGAAAACGGACAACAAGAACAAGAGTTATATCGCTTGGCGCTTGAGAAGGAAAATAAATAGTGAATAAGAAAATATTTTGGTGTAAAAACTGTCTTAATATGTCAACGCGACCAAGAATCACTTTTAACGAAGAGGGTGTGTGTAACGCTTGTCAATGGCAGGATGAAAAGCGGACTATGGACTGGACTCCTCGTAAAAACGAACTTGAAACGCTACTAGACGCTAATCGTACTAAAAGTGGAAATTTTGATTGTATCGTTCCTGTAAGCGGTGGTAAAGATGGCTCTTACGTGGCTTACACGCTTAAGCATAAGTATGGAATGAATCCTTTGACTATTACCGTAAAACCCGCTCTCTCCCTTGCGATAGGCGATAAAAATCTAGATAACTTTATAAAGTCTGGATATAACCATATTCACGTATCGTGTAATCCCATTGTCTTAGATAGGTTAAATAAATATGGTTTTATTGAAAAAGGTTTTCCGTACTATGGTTGGCTGATAGCGATAATGACAGCTGTAATAAAGTGTGCGGTTAATTTTAAAATACCTTTAATCTTTTATGGCGAAGATGGAGAAATCGAATACGGCGGTTCTACAGAAAGTAAGAATAGAGCGCTTTATGACATAGAGTATATGAAAAGAGTTTACCTTGAAGGTGGGCATGAAAAAGTTTTTGATAAAATCAAAGCGGATGGCGATATCAGTGATGCGGACTTATCTTTTTTTCAGTTTCCAAAAGAGAAAGAAATATCTGAAGTAGGGCTCTCTTTTGCTCATTGGTCGTACTTTGAAGGATGGGATTCTTATAGAAACTACGTCGTTGCAAAAGAACACTGTGGGCTGATTGAAAAAGAAGATGGCAATCACGATACGTTTACAAACTTTTCACAAAATGATCAAGCATTGTATGCGTTGCACGCTTATATGATGTATCTAAAGTTTGGATTTGGTCGCGCTACGCAAGACGCCGGTATCGAAATTCGTAGAGGTTCCATGACAAGAGACCAAGCTCTTAATCTTGTAAAAATGTATGACAACTCTTATCCTCATGACCTGATTAGTACTTATTTGGAATACTATGGAATGAGTCAAGAAGAGTTTGATAGCGTACTTGATAAGTATGCGAATAAAGACCTGTTTGAAAAAATAGATGGCGCTTGGGAACCAAAATTTGAAGTCGGAGAAGAAGTGACTTTATGAAGATCGTAATCGTTGATTATGGGATGGGAAATATACATTCCATAACAAGCGCGTTAAAATATATTGGAGTCCAAGAGGTTGTAGTATCTCATAAGAGTGAAGATTTACAAAGCGCGGATAAGCTTTTGCTTCCAGGGGTAGGCGCGTTTAATCAAGCAATGATAAATATACAAAAACTTGAACTAGACACCGTGTTAAAAAACTTAGTACTGATAGAAAAAAAACCAATTTTAGGCATATGTTTAGGAATGCAACTCCTTTGTGAGAGTAGTGATGAAGATGGACTTCATAGTGGACTCGGCTTCATTAAAGGTGATGTCCGTAAGTTTGACATATCGCCTCTGAGCGTACCTCACGTAGGTTTCAACCAAGTAAAAGCGCCTGCAAATTCTAGACTTTATACTGGACTTGAAGAGTTAAGTGATTTTTATTTTACGCATAGTTTTAGGATGCAGAGCGGTAGTCCTATAAACGCAGGGATATGTGAATATGGACAAGAGTTCATAGCAAGCTTTGAGCTAGACAATATAGCGGGAACGCAATTTCATCCAGAGCTAAGTCAAACGAATGGTTTGAAAGTTTTAGAAAATTTTGTGAAGAGTTTTTAATGCTAAGAAAACGAATAATTTTTACGCTTATTTATGAGAATGGGTTCTTTCATCAGAGTCGTAATTTTAGACTGCAACGAGTGGGAAACATAAGGTGGCTAGAGAGAAACTATAAGTTCCAAAGCGTAGCCTTTTCTTTAGACGAGTTAATAGTGCTTAACGCTTCTAAAGAAGATAAAGATATGCAGAAATTTGCGCAAACGTTAAAACGCTTAGTAGATAACGTTTTTATTCCAATCGCTGCTGGTGGCGGTATACGAAGCCTTGAAGACGCTAAAACGTTGTTTGACAATGGAGCGGATAAAATTGTTTTAAACAGTGCTTTATTTCAAGACAGAGAGCTTGTAAAAGCCTTAACGACAAAGTATGGTTCACAAAGCGTTGTAGCCTCAGTGGACTATAAAATAGTAGAGAACAAAAGAATGGTCTTTATAGAAGATGGTACTTTAGATACTGGTAAGGAACTACAAGTTTATTTAAAAGACTTGGAAGGTCTTAACGTTGGTGAACTATATCTTAATTCAATTGATCAAGACGGTACAGGGTTTGGATACGATACTAACGTAGTGGAAGAACTCTTTACGAGTCTAAAAGCACCTCTCATCATCGCAGGTGGCGCAGGAAATGAAAAGCATCTGCTAGAGGGCTTGAAAATAGAGAGCGTTAGCGCCGTAGCGACTGCAAATCTTTTTAATTTTATGGGTGATGGATTACCCAACGCAAGAAAAAAAATACTTGCAGAAGATATTAATCTAGCATCTTTCGTTAATAAAAGTCTCTAAACCAGAGATGTAAATATCGCAAATAGAGTGCATCTCCGTTACAAGAATTTTATCAAGTTTTTTGATATGTCTTTTCTCGTTTTTTAAACCTTTTGCGTTAAAAAAGTCAATAACGGTAGGGATGGCCATTTGAAAATACTCTTGGAAGACATGGGTAAGGTTGTTAGACTCTCTTCCTATCATTTTCATGATTTGTGAAACTACGCCTAATATATCATAGAGGTAGCCGTCAATGTTAAACGAAGTTGGAGCGCTCTCAAAATCATCAATAATTTTTTTAACTAATTTTGCATTTTTTAGACGCTTTTTAAGAGACATGACGTCATCCGGCGAGAGTCTTTGTTTTGAATGTTTTAAAAATACTTCTTCAAATCCAGCAAAGAGCACTGTTTTGTCTATATCTTCTAGTTTTGCCGTATCAACGTCTTCGATGCGTTTAGGAGTTGCTTGATTGAGCATTGCGCCATCATTCATGTTGTAGATAGTTTGTTGTTTTGTCTTTAGCATAGGTATTCTTTGGTAAAGAACTTGAACGGAAGAGTGAAGCAGTCCATTAGTGTAGACGGTTTCTCGAAAATTTCCTTCAACCGGTAAAAGGTTGTTTATAAAACTCATGTCTTGTTGCAGTTTTGATTTATCTTTCATATCTATGTTTTGCGCTTCTAGGTGATCACTTGAGTGCGTCGCTCCCGTCTCTTGGTCAACCGCAAAGTTAAGACCAAGAAGATAGGTGTCCGTTGTATGCATAAGCAAAGAAAAGAGTAAGGAAAAAGAGCCAACGCAAGGCGTTAAAAAGGCGCCAAAATCCTTAAAATAGTATGTATCCTCTTCAAAGTAAAAGATTTGTTGTTTTGTGAATTTCTCTCTTACCAATGAAGAAACATGAGAACCAAAAACAACAATGGCGTCTTTGAGAAATACCTTTGTATCTATGTTCTTAAAATGTTCACTAGAGATGTCTTGTCCATCAATATGCGTGAGTATGTCTGGCTTGATATTATGCTCATGCAAGGTGTTGATAACTGCGGAAGCCGCGATGATGATGAATTTTTTATGATTTTCCTTCACCCATTCTATATTTTGCTTAAACGCAGGTCCAGCCCCTAAAACAAGCGTCGGTTTGTTTTTAGTGATAGGATTAATCAATGGAATATCCAGGTTAAGAATATTATACCCATCGTTTATATATTCAAGAGGTTTCAAAAATTTATCGAGTGACATTTTGTATGGAAAAAAGACAAACGATTGAGTTGTGAGGGCATTTTGTATATGCTGTAGTTTATTATTTGAATAGCCTGGAAAGAGTGAATATTTCAAATATCTATTGTCGTAAAAAGTATTTTGTAAATAGATCTTCATAGTCTGAACAAACAGGTTTTCAGTATCCGCAACGGAAAAGTAGAGAGTAGCCTCTTTGCCTAGTTCGTAATATTTTGTAGTAAAAAGAGAGAGCTTGAAGATTTCTAAATTATCTTCGATGATTAAATACTCTTTGGCTCGTATTTTTTCATGAATCATTGGAATATGTAAACCTAACTGTACCCCAACAAACATAAATTTGTTGATTTCTTTCATCGGGTTAGCAAGATTTAAGTGCTCAATATAGTAGCGCATAAGCGGTAGCATACCAACCAATAATTTTGGCGCGCCACCTGTCTTTTCAAATTCTTCATCCGTAAAATTATAGAGAGGGTAGCCTTCAAAACATGATTGTTTCTTACTGTAAGTAACACGGTTAGTTATTTGTTTTGAGATGTTATTAGAATTTTGGTTATAAGTATAATGACCTGTTTTGAGGTTTTTTATATCAAAATAACCATCAATATACTCTAACGAGTACTCCTCTTCATAATCACCCCTTGTAACGGCTAAGTCAAGCGTAGAGATGAGTTCTATGAGATGTTTATGCGTATTTGTAAAGTATTCTATATTTTTTGTATAAGTCTCTACCGCTGCGTTTTCTATTGATTCCATATTGATTCCATGTAGTAAATTGTATTCATTATAAAGTAAATCCATCGTCAACTATAATATTTTGTCCATTGACGTAAGCGCTCATATCGCTGATAAGATAAACAAGCGTTCCCTCAAGGTCAGCAGTATCTAGCATGCCTTTGTTGAGACACTCTTGTTTATAGTTTTGTAAAAAATGTTTGTCTTGAGCGTCTTCTATGCCACCGGGGCTTAGAGCGTTGACTCGTATGTTCATTCCTTTAAAATACTTTGCCATGTATTTTGTAAGATGAATAAGCCCAGATTTGATAGCTGCGTATTCTACGGGCATAGTCATTTTTGTACCCTCATAAACTTCAAATTTAGGGGCTACCACGCCATAAATAGATGATATGTTGATGATGTTCCCATAGCCTTGCGTTTGAAAGTAGCGAGCGAATTGTTGAGAACAAGTAAAATAACCACCAAGGTTAAGTCCTAAGTTCTCTGTGAAATCTTCATACTCAACGTCAAAAAAAGCTCTTGCGTAATTTTTATTGCGGGGATAAGCGTTGTTTACAAGCGCGTCTATCTTTTTATATTTTTGATCTATATACTCTATGGCGCCGTTTATAGACGTTTTTGAAGTTATGTCAAGTTCTACAAAATCAACGTTGCTCGTTTGTAATTCTTGTGATAACCGCTCTTTAACGCCTCTGCCTAAAGTGGCGTTAATATCTGCGATAATAGCTATACCGCCATTTTTTACAACCGCTTTTGTAAAAGCTTTTCCAATAAGACCAGCGCCACCCGTAATGACTACAACTTTTTTATTTAGCATCTTTTTCCTTCATGAGAAATTCAACAAATTTATAGTCAAGTTCATTGTCTATGTCTATAGAACGCTCTTCTGGCATGACGTAAAGTCCAGTTTTTTCTAAAAAGAGCGTATCGCTCTTTAAAATAACGTCTCTTTTCCAAATGTATATGGAAGCGTTCATATCATAACTTTTAGGAGCATCTTGTCTTCTTTTAACAGACTCTTCAAGCTTTTTAGACAAAGTCACTCTGTTGTTTTTGTCTACTTCGACGAGGTTGAAGTAGGGACTTCGTCTACTTGGCATCGCCGTTATAAGGTTATCGTTATCATCTTCTAAAAACTGTTTAAAAGCATTGATAATATCTTGCGTATCTCGAAGTGGCGCAGTTGCGTCAAGGTCGATAAGATATGAATAATTTTCTTCAAAATGCTCTTCACTTCTCACAAACGCGTCTCGTATAACGTCAAGTTTCCCCGCACGGTCGTTTGAGAGTTTCTCTTCGCGTTGAAAAAAAACTTCCGCTCCATACTCTTTGGCAATGTTTAAAATATTTTGCGAATCACTACTGATGACTATGTGTTCAAACAGACCAGACTCTTTGGCTTGTTCTATCGTGTAAGCGATAAGTGGTTTGTTGTTGATTGGTTTAATGTTTTTGTTTTTAACGCCTTTTGAACCACCTCTTGCGCAGATGGTACAGAGTACTTTATAGTTTTGCACTTACAACTCCTCGTACGTTATGGTGTCAATGAGGGCAAGGACTTTGAGCCCATCTTCAAAACTAGCGACACTTTTCGTTTGTTGATTTAAAATGCTACTGTGCATCTGTTCATAAGTATAGTTTCTCTCAAGTGAGATATTCTCTAAGTGAATTTTTTCTTTACCATTAACATCATAACTGCAAAGTTTATTGTTGATAAGGTCAGCTTCTATAGTCTGTGTTTGTGTGTGGATTATCAGTTGTCTGATTGGCTTTTTACTGATGTAATCAAGAGAGATGTTAAGAACCACTCTATTTTGACTTACACCAATGCCACTGAAAATATCATCAGAATTAATTTGTAAATCACTCACTCTCGTGCTAATAGTTTGGAGTTTTTGTATCTCTCCAAAGAGGTACATTGCATAATCGAGTTCATGACTCAAATCTCGTAAAACGCCACCACCTAACTCTTTTTTTGCACTATAAGTCTCTTTGTAGTCTCTTTGTGGTCGCCAAGATGGAAGATATTGCCCACACATAATATTTGCATAAAAAATAGTTTCATCTTTTAAGAGTTCATAAAGAGCTGTGATGATGGGATGAAAACGCAGGTTATAAGCTGTAAAAATTTTGTTGTTTGTTTGGAAACTTTCATAAGTTTTATCATACAGAGGTTTCTCAACTAAGATGAGTTTTTGCGATACCTTACTCACAAGGTATTTGAGGTTTTCATAATGACTTTGCGTTTGAGAAGAGATTACAAAGTAGTCATACTCTTGTAAGTTTGGTATGGACTCTAGCATTTTAAAAGTTGTTGTGTGTATTAAGTCTTGTTTTGAAACTACATCTACTAAGCTGACTTGTTGCATCGCTTTGAGAATTTCAAAATGTCTTTGACCGATAGAGCCATAGCCTATGATTAAAACTTTCAAATTAGAAAACTTCCAAGTATTCTTTGTTTGCTCTTTCGTACTCTTCCATACGACCAATATCAAGCCAGTATTCATCAATGGAAAAAGAGGAGATAGTTTGTTCTTTTGTTATCATATCCTCAAAAAGTGTTGGCATATCATAAAAGTTATCTTTTGGAATGAGATCGATACATTCGGGTTCTAGGATGTATATGCCAGCACTTACTGAAAACTTATGTACAGGTTTTTCAACTATGGAAGTGACAGTAGAATTTTTTGTATTTACAACACCATAAGGGACTTGAAAGTCATACTCTCTAGTACACATAGTTGCACTTGAGTGTGTTTTTTTGTGGGATTGGTGGAGATGTTCAAAATTTACATTTGTCAAAATATCACCATTCATGACAAAAAAAGCCTCTTTTGGTCGTTTTTCTAAGAGACTTAGTGCTCCTGCTGTACCCATGCGTTTCTCTTCGAGTACATACTCTATCTTGACTCCAAGCTCATGCCCATCGCCAAAATAATCTTGAATGATTTTAGATTTATAATTAACACACATGGTAATATTTGGATACCCATAATTTGCAAAAGTTTCAACAATAGTTTGGAGTATTGGTTTACCTCCCACATTTAGCATAGGCTTTGGCATTGTGTTTGTGAGTGGTTTGAGTCTCGTACCAAGTCCTCCAACCATTAAAATCACTTGATTTGGTTTGATGCGTTTTTTAAGAAGAGTATCAATGCTCTCAAGCCCAATAACTATGCCAGTATTGTCGATAATTGGAATCTGATGAATTTTTTTAGAGGTACAGAGGTTTAAGATTTTCTCTTTTGTATCGTTGACATTCGCAACAGTTGGGTTTTTAAAGTAGACATCTTTTATGGAACTTTCAAGGTTTTTACCATTGAGAAAAGCTCTTCTTATGTCACCATCGCCGATTGTTCCAAGAAGTTTACGTTCTGCATTTACAATCAAGACGACTTGTTTAGAGGTGGCGTTTAAGATTTCTAAAACATCATGTATGCGGGCATCTTCGCTGACGATAATATTGTCAATACTTTTCATTTATACCTCTTTAAAACGCTATATCGTAAAACTTTTTTTCAAGTAAATTTTTCAAATCCGTTTTTTTTATAATTTTCTTTATCTTTTTACTAGCACCTGCCGTACCAAATGGACTTTGGACACTTTCGCATTTTTTTCTAAAATCACTAGAGTAGGCTTTTTTGATGGCTTTTTTTATGGCTGAGGTTTCACAAACGCAACTAATAACACTCTGTGCATGAATACGCCCCTTTTGTCTATCACCAACATCAATAGTAGGTATATGAAAAGAGGGTACTTCGAGTAAGCCGCTTGAACTGTTGCCAAGCACTAAGTCGACATATTTTAGAGTGCTTAAGTAGCGGAGTTGTCCTAAAGATATAAAAGAGACACAAGTTGTAGGGTGCAAAGAGACATAGTCGTCAATCATGGAGTTGATTATCTTTCCATCGGTGTCACTATTGGTTTTTGTGAAAATTATATGCGTGTTTTGAAGTCTTGTAAGTGCTTGTAATAGTTCACTAAACTGCTCTTTGGAACTCTGTTTTGTGAGTGTTTCTGGATGATAAGTAACGAGTATGTTTTTTTGAGCTAAGGAAAAATCTATAGCTTTTTGAAACTTTTCTTTTGAAAGAAGTTTGAGCTTTTTTATGTTGTCCAAACCTAAAGCTCCCACATTAAAAACGCGAGATGGCTGTTCGCCGAGCTGTATGATTCGGTTTTTATAGATGTCACTTGCGCAAAAGTGAAGATGACTCATCTTTGTAAGTGCATGGCGAATCACTTCATCAAATGCACCCTCACTCGTCTCTCCCCCATGTAAATGGGCTATGGGAATGTTAGCTATTACCGCGGGAATGGCAGCACTTAGTATCTCATATCTATCACCAAGAAGAACAAGTAAATCAGGTTTGATTTTTGAGTAAGTTTTTGCAAAAATTATTTGTGCTTTACCCATGGCTATTGAGATAGATTCAGCACTATCCGAGTCTAGTTGCATAGGGATTTTTTGAGTGATGCTAAAATCTTCTTCTATGATTTTATAAGTAGAGCCAAACTCTTCATTCATATGCATCCCAGTAGCGATGAGTTGCAGTTCTAGTTTTTTATCTGTGTTTATCTCTTTTAAAAGCCAGTAGAGTAAACCATAATCAGCACGAGAGCCAGTGACTACACATATCTTTTTCATAATGCTTCATCTTCTTCATAATCTTTTTGAGCGCTAGTGCCTAAAACTTCTTTCCACTTCATAGGACTCATGCCAGTTGCCGGTCTTTTTGTTGTAAGGTTTTTTTCTGTAAAAATATCACCTTTTTTGATTGTTGTAGCTGCAACAATGGATTTTCTTGCGACTTGTATGTTTGGTGTTTCACTTGGACTTGGTACTTTTTTAAAACTACCAAGGGCTTTTTCGATGTTGCGAATGGCACTCACCATATTTGTGAGTTCCTCTGGTTCAAGTGAAGCTTTATGGTCAGGTCCTTGCATGGTTTTATCAAGTGTGAAATGCTTCTCTATAACACTTGCTCCAAGTGCTACAGCTGCGATGTCCACTTCAATGCCAAGAGTATGGTCACTGTATCCATAAGCGATGTCAAACTCTTTAGCGATGCTTAGCATTGCATTTAAGTTTACATCTTGCATGGGTGTTGGGTACATAGTGTTTGCATGTAAAACGGTAATGTTTTTTTTCTTTGTTCCTGCATTTATAAGCACTTGTAGACTCTCGGCTATCTCTTGCATGGTAGCCATACCCGTTGAGAGAACTATTTGCTTGTTTAAAGAGCCGATTTTATGAAGATATGGAAAGTTTGTTATCTCTGCGCTAGGGATTTTAAAAATCTTAAGTCCAAGTTCATCGAGCAGGTCAACACTCTCTAAATCAAAAGGAGTAGAGAGAAAAGTGATGTTTTTTGTGTTGGCATAGGCGATAAGTTCTTTATGCGTTTGAACATCCAACTCAAGTTTTTGAAGCATCTGAAATTGTGATTCGTTTGTACCACTGTTCTCTTTTTGGTACTGCGCTTTTTGTGCATCTTTTGCGACTAAATGTTTTGCTTTAAATGTTTGAAATTTAACAGCATCCGCACCTGCTTGGCTTGCTACATCTATAAGGCGTTTAGCTAAGTCTAGGGAACCATTATGGTTTACGCCAGCTTCTGCTATGATATAAACACTCATTTTACAATGCTCCCAGCTTTTATAAAACCACTTGCAACACCATACTCTCTTATGATTGCACCACTTCCAAAAAATGTATTTTCTTTTATGCAAGCACCACCATTGATGATGGCTCCTGTACTTATATGGACATGGTCTTCTACTTTTGCATCATGCTCCACGAGTGCTTTAGAGTTGATAATAGAGTTACACCCTACACTTGCACCTGCGTTTATAATGGCATGATGGAGAATGATGCTACCCTCTGCAATAATGCTATATTTAGAGACATAAGCAAGAGGGGAAATTATAGTTGGAAGTATGAAGTCCAGTTCTTTGAGTTGTTTGTAAAGTTTCACTCTGATGGCATTTGATTTGATGTGTCCTACAGAGATTATGGCATGTGTGTATTTTTGACGTAGTTGTGGTAAATCTTCATCGCTTGCAAAGATTTTATAAGCTAAAACAGACTCTCCAAAAAGCTCTTTTTTATCAACTATGCCAGCGATATGAAACTTGCCCTCACTCTCGATAATATCAATGACCGACTTACAATGCCCACCGCCACCAAAGAGAATTATATCCTTCATCGTACACTACTTGGAATGTTTACAACTCTATCTTGTAAATATTTTGAGTTTGTAAGAGCATCGCATTGTGCATTTGTATACATAGGTAAAGTGTTGATAAGTTTCCAAATAGGTCTACACATAATGCCTCTTTCATTCATAAACTCTAAAAATGCATCGCGTTGCTCTTTTGATGAAAGCATAAGAGCTTGTAACCAGTAGTTCGACTCGGCATCTTTAGGTTCTTTTATAAACTCTATATCGTCCATTTTGGAAAAAAACTCATCGTAAAGCTCTGCTAAGTTGCGTTTGGAGTCTCTAAAAGTCTCTAACTGTTCGAGTTGTGCTACTAAAAGAGCTGCGTTTAGGTTTGGTAAACGGTAGTTATAACCCACTTCGTCATGTTCGTATTCATAAGGGTGGGGAACTTTTGCCGTTGTGCTTAAATGTTTTGCTTCTTTTGCCAAAGCGGTATCATTTGTAACTAAAACACCACCGCCACCACTTGTAATAATCTTGTTTCCATTAAATGAAAAAATACCAAGCTTGGCAAATGTACCTGTGTGTTTTCCTTTATAGTATGAGCCAAGACTCTCGGCTGCATCTTCTATGAGTGTTATATACCATGTATCGCAAATTTCTTTAAGAGTGTCTACTTGTGCAGAGTGTCCAAAAGTGTGCATAACTACTACTGCTTTGATGATTTTATTTGTAGTTTTGTTGATGCACTTCTCATCCCTAAGTTCACAATTTTTTTCTAAAAAATCTTCTAAAGCAAGAGGAGAGAGTCCCATCGTCTCTTTTGCAACATCAAGAAAAATAGGTTTCGCTCCACAGTAGTTTATGGCGTTTGCAGTGGCTACAAAAGTGAGTGCTTGCGTGATGACTTCATGCTCTTTGGTAACTCCAGCTACAAGGAGTGCTATATGCAGAGCTGAAGTTCCATTTGACATGGCTACTGCATACTTTGTCCCCACAAACGCAGCAAACTCTTTTTCAAATCTATCTACAAAAGGGCCAACACTTGAGACAAAAGTTGAGTCGATACATTGGGCTAAATATTTTTTTTCATTACCTAAAAATTTTGGTTCATGGAGTGCTATAAACTCCTGCGTTTGAAAAGTCTTTTGTATAAAATTGGCAACATCTTCAAACATTACATTTTTCCATCTAAATATTTTCCTTTCTCTTTATGTCCAAAGTTTGGGATGAGCTTGTTGAACTCTTCTACAATTTCTTCTTTTGACCATGACATTTGCACTTTGAGTTTTTGCATTTTTGCGGTGAAGTTGTTTAAGAGAGCATCATCATAGAGAGGTTCGTTTTTAATGATGCCTAGGTTCTTATACTTTTGCATATCTAAGGTTTCAGATTCGGTATAGAACTCTTCAAAATCTTTTTCTCCTGTAGTGTCACTCGTTGTAAAAAGGCAAGGGTACTTTCCTTTTTCTGGCAAGCTCTTTACAAGTTCTCTCGCTTCATCTTCATCTTTGCACTCATAAGGCTCATAGCCTAACTCTTGGAGGTATTTTACCGCGATTTGCGCAAAAGAGATGAGATGTAACTCTTCACTGAGTTTTGGAAAAAAGATGTCACGATTTTCACCAAAGATACAAGACATAAGACATAACTCACCACTCTCTTTAGGTGTTACAAAGTAGCGTTTGATGTCATAAGGTGCAACGATAGGCTGTTTTTTAGCGATACGTTGGTTAAAACTATGTAAAAGAGAACCATCACTAAACGCGACATTTGCAAATCTCGCAGTAGAGATTTTGATATACTTTGAGCGACGCATAAGATACATCTCCATGATGCGTTTACTCGCCCCCATCATGTTGACAGGATTAGCGGCTTTATCCGTACTTACACAGAAGTATTTTTTACTTCTTTTTTGTATCGCTTGGGCAATTGTTTTGTCAGTGTTGAAAATGTTGACATTAATCATGCGCATGAGTGTAAAAGCATCCTCTTCACTTCTTACATGTTTAAGAGCAGAGAGATTAAGCACATAGTCATATTTTCCATCATTTGCTATAAACGCATCGTATTCGTAAGAGCCAATGTCAAGTGCAAAAGTTTTAAAATCACCTTGAATATAACCCAAAGAACTTCTAATATCACGAACAAGTTCGGCTAGATTATTTTCACTAATGTCAACAACATGAAGCTTTTGCGGTTCGCGTTTAAAAATCTCTTTAACAACAGCACTCCCAATACTCCCAGCACCACCAATAACTAAAAAAGATGAAGTAGAAACAATGGATGAAAGTTTTTCTTCATTAGAAGAGATGTCATCTACGAGAAGCTCTTTTATTCTACCTATAAGAGAAAGCATATTCATTTGTTTTTTGATGTCTCAATGTAGTAGCTATAGATGATATGATCTAAAATCATATGCATATCTTCGACTAAACCATAAGCATTACTCGCAGATGGAACATGAAAGTTGATGTCAGATTTTTTCATAAGTTTTCCACCATCAAAACCTGTTAAACCAATAATAGTTGTGCCTTGTTTTTTAGCATATTTTACCGCTTTGATGATGTTTTTGGAATTTCCGCTACAAGAGATAGCGATTAAAATATCGTCTTTAGTTATCTTGTCTTTGAGTTGCATATAAAAAATATTGTCATACCCAATATCATTTGCAAGTGCTGAACATACGGGAGTGTTATCACTTAAACTCTCAACATCAAGACTTTTGATTTCTCTGCGTTTGAGTCCTACTCCAAGGTCATTTACCATGTGAGAAGCTGTTGCGGCACTTCCACCATTTCCAATGATGTAGACTCTACCCTTAACATTGTCAAGAGCCTCTACTATGGCAACTATACTCTCCACATCTGTTTCTTTTAAAGTAGATATGAGTTTGTTAATGTACTTTTTCGCAAATTTTTTCACTTTTCAATAACCTTGAAGAGAATATGTTGTATCTTATCCTAAAAATTTTAATATAAAGATTAATTATTATGAATGAGTTTAGTGATACATATTTTTTTAGTGCAGAGGAAGCTTATAAAGTAGCTTCGCAACAAAATAAGATAGAAAGAGAGTCACAAATACAGGTTTGTTACTACGATGGTGAGAAGATAGAATCAGAGTTAGCAAATCTAATTTATTTACCTTTTGATAATATGCTACACGATTTAGCAACGGGAAGATACAGACTTCCAACAGCTGTTAATTTGGATGGTTTGGAACTCTCTGCCACCATCAAAATGGACATTGTAACCAACTTCAATATTTCATTAATTGAAGTACGACATTATCGCGAACAATATAACAAGCTTTATCTGGAAAATCTAAAAAACGCTACGCTTGATTTTAATGAAAAGTTACGATTTTACTTGGTAGCAAGCGTTACTACTCAGGTAATGCAATATGTTTCAAAAAGCATAGCAAAGTTTCTAGAAGACTTAGGCTATGACGTTTTTTATGATCTATATCACGGAGTTGAAGATATAAGGTGTTTAAAAAATATTTCCGCTTATAATCCTCACGTAACAATCAACATAAACCATTTTAACAATAGATATATCAATGATGATTGTTTTAACGTCGTTTGGTTTCAAGACGCTATGGAGACATTATCAGATAGCGTACCTCTGTATATAAGACCAAGAGATATGGTGTTTTCGTATGCTAAGTTCTTTACAGACTTGTTGCTTGCAAAAGGCATGAAGAAAGAGTCGATTTTTAAACAAGAACTTATTCCTGTTAATATAAAAGAGTTTTTTGACGACCCAAATATAACAAGAGATAAACAAGTGGTTTTTGTTGGTTCACGCTATAGTCGTCAACAAGAAGAGATAACCGAAGAAATAGATGCTGATTTAAAAGCTTTACTCCAAGAGGGGAAAACGTTTAATCATGAAAATATTGAAGCGGTATTCGCTAAATATAAACTCCAACTTTTAGAGAGTGAAAAGCAAGTCGCTTTAAACTATATACAGCAATCTTACACTCGCAACACAGTAGTGGAATGGGCATGTGATAAACACGAGATGGAACTCTATGGTTATAACTGGGACAAATCTGAAAATGACGCAATAAAGAAAAATTTCAGAGGAAGCATCTCTAAAGAAAACGTAAATAAACTTTACAACAGCGCAAGGTACGTTCTAGCGGCTTCAGGACAAGTAATCAATACACAAAGATTAGGAGAACTTGTTCACTCTGGAGCTATACCGCTTATCTATGACTCAAGAGATTTGACTCATGAAGAGGAGACTTGGGATGATGAGTGTTTATACTTTAAAACAAAAAGTGAACTCGAATATATTTTAGATAATAACATTGAACCAAAGGTGTATAAATCAGACAGAATGTTAGATTATTTTACATATCATAGTTTTATAAATACTATTTTAGCAGAGATAAAAAAAGGATTAAGTGTATGAAAGCGATTGTAACTGGAGGCGCTGGTTTTATAGGCTCTCATATGGTAGATTTGTTGGTAAAAAACAATTATGAAGTTGTCGTACTTGATAATCTTGTAAATGGACGACTTGAAAACATAGAACATCATAAGGGAAAAGTAGAGTTTATTCGAGTTGATATTGGGGATTATGAGGCTTCACTTGATGAATATTTTGTAAATGTTGATTATGTTTTTCATTATGCAGCACTTGCGGATATAGTTCCCTCAATCAACAATCCAATCAAATATCATAAAGCTAACGTTGATGGAACCATTAGAGTTTTAGAAGCAAGTAGAAAAAGTAAAAATTTGAAAAAATTTGTTTATGCGGCTTCTAGCTCTTGTTATGGTATACCTGATGTTTATCCAACGCCAGAAAATAGTCCAATCCTTCCAGAGTATCCCTATGCACATACAAAAACAGTAGCGGAACAGTATGTAATGCACTGGGGACAACTCTACAATATGCCAGTTGTCTCGATGCGTTTTTTTAATGTTTATGGAGTGAGACATCGTACAAGTGGTACATATGGCGCAGTATTTGGTGTATTTCTAGCACAACTTTTAAATGACAAACCTTTAACTATAGTTGGTGATGGTGAACAAACGCGAGACTTTACCTATGTGACCGACATTGTAGATGCTTGTTTCTTAGCAAGTCAAAGTGAAATTACCCAAGAGATTTTCAATGTAGGCAGTGATAACACTTATAGTATCAACCATTTGGCCGATTTACTTGGTGGTGAACGAATTTACATACCAAAAAGACCAGGTGAACCTGATTGTACTTATGCTGATATAAGCAAGATAAAAAGCACCCTTGGCTGGACACCAAAAGTCTCTTTTGAAGTAGGTGTGAAAATAATGCTAGAAAATATCGAGCAGTGGAGAGAAGCACCTGTTTGGGATGAAAAAAAGATAGAAGTCGCAACTAAAGATTGGTTTGAATACCTTGGAGATAAAGATGAATAATTTTCTTGATGGACATAAGATAAACTACCATGTCAAAGAAGTATCTGATATGTTTGAGGGAAAACTCTCCGCTCCCATATATGTTGAAATTTCACCAACTGGAATATGTAATCATAAATGTCTGTTTTGTCACTACAACTATCTAGGACATGAGGGAAAGTTTAAAAAAGGCAAGATTATCGAGCTTGTAAAAGAGCTTGCCGCAGCGGGTGTTAAGGCTCTTGTCTTTGCAGGAAATGGCGAACCCACTCTGCATGTAGATACTATTGAAGCGATAGTTTTAGCAAAAAGTTTAGGTTTAGATGTTGCTATGAGTACAAATGGAGCTTTACTTAAAGAGGAGCATTTTGATATTGTAGCAGAGTGTTTAACTTGGATACGATTTTCTTTTAATGCAGGAAGTAAAGAAAACTATGCTTTTGTGCATCAAACCAAGACAGATGATTGGGATAAAGTTATAACAAATATCAAAAAACTCAAAGAGGCTAAAACGCGACTTAAAAGCGATATTACAATCGGCTCTCAGTTTGTGCTTATTCCTGAGAACAAAGAGTATGCTTTAGAACATGGTCAGAGACTTAAAGAGTTAGGTGTTGATTATTTTAGTGTGAAACATTTTTATGACCATTCTCATAATGAATTTGAAGTAAAAGAGACAATTTCCCAAGAGTTTATAGATGACCTTGATGCAAAAGCACAAAAGCTAAATAGCGATGATTTTACATTTTTGGTAAGAAGTACAAAAAATTTAACTTCGCAAAGAAGATATACAAAATGTTACGGATTGGAATTTCTACTCTTTATAGATGAAAATGGCGACGTATATAGTTGTTTTTCTCATCAGTATGATAAAAAAACGATTATGGGAAATATATTTGAAAGTTCGTTTAAAGAGATATGGGAGTCTGCGCAAAAACAAGAGAGTTTAAATCATATCAACGACTGTATAGAAAAAAACAATTGCCAACCAAATTGTAGACATCATCAGATTAACAACTATCTCTGGGAATTAAAAAACCCATCCATAGAACATGTGAATTTTATATAAGGACTTTTGTGAAAAAAATTACTACAAATATTAGAAAAAATATTTTACATATTGCAAATTTGGCTCTCTCTCCTCATATCGGTTCGGCCTTAAGCTGTAGTGATATTTTAGCTACTTTGTATTTTGACGTACTGCGTTTAGAAGAGTATGAAAACAGAGATCTGTTTCTTCTCTCAAAAGCTCATTCCGCTATGGCTTTATACGCAACTCTTTATGAGAAAGGTTTGCTAAGTAAAGAAGATATGGAAGGGTATTATCAAAACGGGGGAACTCTGCCCGCTCATACGGATAGACTGACAAATCCGTATATAGAGATAAGCGCAGGAAGTTTAGGACATGGCTTACCCATCGCTACAGGTATGGCACATGCGCTAAAACTGCAAAATAGCGGACGAAACGTTTACGTTCTTATGGGCGATGGAGAATCGCAAGAGGGGAGCGTATGGGAAGCCGCTATGCTTGCTCCACAGTTAAAGTTGGACAACCTCACAGTTTTTATAGACCGCAATGATTTACAAGGCTACGGCAGGGCGTCGGAACTTTTGTCTTATGAGCCAATAGATAAAAAGTTTGAAGCTTTTAACTGGGAAGTTTTAAGGATAGATGGACATAACCACGAGGCTATTAAAGAAGCGGTAGAGACTCCAACCGATAAGCCAAAGATGATTATTTGCGATACGACAAAGGGTAAGGGAGTGAGCTTTATGGAAGATGAATTGATTTGGCACTATTATCTGGTGACTGATGAGGTCAAAGCAAAAGCGCTCAAAGAACTTGAGGAATCATTAGATGAGAAATAGCGTAGCGAATGAAATAAAAAAAGTAGCCAAGCAAGATAGCTCTCTGTTTGTAATAGCGGGTGACGCGGGATTAGGCGTTTGGGATGATTTTAAAGAGAGTAAGCAGTTTATCAACCCCGGAGTAAATGAACAACTAGATATTGGTTTTGGAGCAGGGCTCTCTTTGATGGGACATAAAGTTATCTACTATAACATCGCGCCTTTTGTCATAATGCGACCTTACGAGTTTGTCCGCAATGACGTCTGCTACCAAGAATTGCCAATGATTTTAATAGGTACGGGGAGTGGGATTACTTACGCTCCAGCGGGAGTTACGCACTATGTAGTTGAAGATATAACTTTGGCGTCTACCATGCCTAATCTTGATATATTTTCTCCTGCCGATCCCGTAGAAGCGGTAGAGTGTTTTAAGTACGCTTATAAGAGTAAAAGACCGAGCTATATAAGAATCGCTAAAAATGGCGAAGAGGTGATTCATAAAGATAAGATAGACGTAACAAAGCCTATATTTATACATAAATCCGACTCTAAAAACATCTTGATTTTACATGGTTCTATAGTAGATGAAGTATCCAAAATACTTAAAATCGTAGATATTAACATCGTAAGCGTTCCCATGCTAACCGCTGACTTTGATTGGGCTGCGTTTCTTGAACCATTTGAAGCTGTATTTACGCTTGAAGAGCATTTTATCAATGGTGGTTTTGGAACGATGCTACGAGACAGGGTAGAGAAAAAAATCCATAAATTCGGACTAAAAAATGAGTATATTCACAAGATAGGAAATAGAGATTATCTTCGAGAATATTATGAAATAGACGGTAAAAGCGTTGGCGAAAAAATTAATAAAATGAGTAAATAATGGGTCAACTTTTAAATATAGTTACTAAATTACATACTGCTACTTCAAGAGATTACGTCGCAAGAATGATTGATGATAAGATAAACTGTATGGTAAAATCAAAAGAGTATGGTTATGATTACTGGGATGGCGATAGAAAGTATGGCTATGGCGGTTACAAATATGATGGACGCCATAAAGCCGTAGCTCTTGATTTGATTCAAGAGTATAACTTACAAGATGGATGTAAAATCCTTGACGTAGGGTGTGGGAAAGCTTTTTTACTTTATGAACTCCAACAACTCCTTCCAAACGCGACTATAGTTGGTTTTGACGCGTCTCAATATGCACTTGATAATGCAAAAGAAGAAATTAAAGAGCAATTGTTTAAGCATAAGGCTCAAGATATTTACCCATTTGACGATAATGAATTTGACTTAGTTATCTCTTTTACAACTCTACACAACCTTAAAATCTATGATTTGAAAGTGGGTGTCCAAGAGATTCAAAGAGTTGGAAAAAACAAGTTTATTATGGTGGAAGCTTATAGAAACGAAGCCGAACTTTTTAACTTAGAGTGTTGGGCTTTAACTTGTGAGAGTTTTTTTGGACCTGATGAATGGATATGGATGTATAAAGAGTGGGGCTATGACGGCGACTATGAATTTATATATTTTGAATAAGGAAAAATAATGTCTAACAAATACTCAAATTTAAAGATTTTTCATTATCAAGACAAACTAGATAGTCTGCCTCAAGAGAGTGAAGTTATCAAACCTCCTTTGCATATTCGCATAAAACCGACAAACGTTTGTAATCATAACTGTTGGTATTGCGCCTATAAAGTAGATAACCTTCAACTTGGTCAAGATATGGTTGAGAGAGATTTTATCCCTGAAGATAAGATGATGGAAATATTAGATGATTGTAAAGAAATGGGTGTTAAGGCTATCACTTTTAGTGGTGGTGGAGAACCTTTTACTTACAGGTTTTTTCTTCAAACGATTAAGAAGTTAGTTGCAAATGACATGGCGTTTGCGAGTCTCACAAATGGAAGTAAACTCAAAGGCGAAGTAGCGGAACTATTTGCCAAAAACGCGACATGGTTACGAGTCTCTATGGATGGCTGGGATGATGAGAGTTATGCAAAAGCGCGAGACGTGAAAGTTGGCGAGTTTAGTAAGATAACAGACAACATGAGAGCTTTTACAAAGATAGAAAATAGAAAATGCAACTTGGGAGTGAGTTTTATCGTAGATAAGACAAACTATACAAAAATATATGAGTTTTCTAGTTTGATGAAAAGCATAGGCGTCGATAGCATAAAAATATCTCCATGCGTTGTTGAAAATGATGGAGCGCTAAACAATAACTACCATAAGCCATTTTATGAAGAAGCAAAAAGCTTGTCTCAAAAAGTAAAAGAAGAGTTAGAAGATGATAGTTTTGAAGTATTTGACAGTTATCATCTTTTAGAAGAGACTTTTGAAAAAGAGTACCATTGGTGTCCATACTCGCAAATATTACCCGTAATTGGAGCGGATTTAAACATCTATCCATGTCAAGACAAGGCTTATAACCTAGACAATGGTTTAATAGGAAGCATAAAAGAGCAGAGCTTTAAAGAGTTTTGGATGGATGACAAGAACAAGTTTTTCAAAGTAGACCCATCTAAACACTGCAACAATCACTGCGTGGCCGATAGTAAAAATAAAATGATTTTAGACTACTTAGACGTTGAACATTTAGGGTTTGTGTAGATGAATCAAAAGTATGTGTTAGTTACTGGTTCAAGCAGAGGATTAGGTCTTGAAATTGCTAAAGGTCTTTCTTATTCTGGATATAATATTATACTTACTGGACGTGACAAGAAGAGTTTAGCGTTGGCCCTTCAAAAATTAAATCCAAAATTAGAGCATATAGTTTTAAAAATAGATTTGAGTAAAAAAAATTTTCTTCAAAAAATAGTTAAGAAGGTGAGAGACTTAAAAGTATTTGGTCTCGTGCATAACTATGGGATAAATATCCCCAATGATTCTCATCCAATAGACATAGAAATCCTCAACAAAAGTATATATAATAATTTTACAGTCTCTTTAAAAATCAATGAGTACTTTTTAAAGCAAGAGAGTTTAAAAAAAATTTTATATATTGGTTCAAGCGCTTCTTTACACGCTAAAGCGTCTCCCTCTTACGTTATCAGCAAGGGGATAATTAACTCTTACGTTAAAAATGTTTCACAAGAATATATAAATAAGGGCATTTTAATATGTGCGGTACTCCCCGGTATTTTGGCTCATGAAGGTAGTTCGTGGGATATAAAAAAGAAGCTAGAGTTAAAAAAATATAATGTGACAAAAAAGAAACAACCACTTCACAGGTTTGCTCAACCCACAGATATATCACCTTATATCGTGGACATAATGAATCAAAAAAGTTTAATGCTTACAGGTTCTATTTTAAAACTTGATGCAAATGAGTACTAAATATAATGTATAAATGGAATATATAATGACTTCAACAAAAGAGACGCAGTATAATGACTTACTAGATGATAATCAACTTAATGGTGAAGTTAAGTTAGGTTTAACATCTGGACATACTTATAGACACGACCCAAGAAGATTGACCTTTTTACTCTCTCGATATAAATTCGTATCTAAAATGCTTGATGGATATGCAAATGTTTTGGAAGTAGGGTGTGGAGATGGTTTTGGAGGTACTTTGGTTGCTGATACGGTTGAACATTTAGTAGGAATGGATTTTGATCCTTTGTTCATAGAAAATGCGACTAACTTACGAACAGAATCAGATAATAGAAGTTTTATAGTTCACGATATTTTAGAAGCCCCTTTAAAAAATAGATTTGACGCTGCATACAGTTTAGACGTTTTAGAACATATTTCTAAAGAAGAAGAGAGTCTTTTTATGGAAAATATTTTAGGTTCTTTAGATGATAATGGAACTTTAATTATTGGTATGCCAAGTTTGGAGAGTCAAGATTATGCTTCTATACAAAGTAAAATAGGTCACATAAATTGTAAATCAGGGGATGAGCTAAAAACTTTTTGTAAGAATTATTTTCATAACGTATTTATTTTTAGTATGAATGATGAGGTTGTACATACTGGGTTTACACCTATGGCGCATTACTTGTTAGCTCTGTGTACAAATCCGACAAAGGGTTAAGATTGCTATGAATGAATATCTTAGTTTTTATGAAAAGTATAAAATTTCGCCAGTAGTTCAGAATATAGATGATTTTACTGCGCATAGGAAAAGAAGGACAAATCTTTATAGAATGATAGGCGTTCCTTCTATTTTATTTAAGGATAAAAATATCTTGGAAATAGGTCCAGGTGGTGGTTATAACACACTTGTAACATATACGTATAATCCTAAAACATACACTTTAATAGAGCCGAATTCGACAGGTTTTAATGAACTAAAAGATAACTTGAAAGATTTGAATAAGGGAAATATATATTTTCATAACTGTATGCTTGAAGATTTTAAAACAGAGCGGAAGTATGATGTGATTATGTGTGAAGGTCTTATCCCTGGTTTGAACAATAAAAAAGAATTTATTCAAAACATACAGAAATTACTTAATGAAAATGGAATCATTATCATTACTAGTGCAGATGAAATTTCAGTTTTTTATGAGTTAATACGAAAGTATATGGCGAATGTATTGAGTCAAAATATTGAAAATATTAATGAGAGGGTGGCTATTCTTGTTAAAGCGTTTAGCTCTCATCTAGATACTTTAGATGGAATGAGTAGAAGTTATTCAGATTGGTGTTTGGATAACCTTGTAGGAGAGTCGTTACTTGAGCATACTTTTTCTATGTTTGACGCAATAACGTTGTTTGAAGATGATTTTTATTTTCTAGGTTCTTCCCCTGATATATTTACAAACTATACATGGTATAAAGAAATGGCAACTCAGAGCGTGAACTATAATTCTCCATACAAAGAACAGTTTTTAAAGAAGTGGCATACATTGATTGATTACAGATACATAGATAATGGTAGGGATAGTTCTCAAAATTTAGAGCTCTCAAAATTATGTAAGACATTTATAAATGCGATTAAAAAAGAAGAAACAAACTCCGTAGTTAATATCTTAACTGCTATTAAAACTAACTTACAATTAGACGTCAACGATGAAATTCTAAAGAGTATAGAAGAGGTAATAGATATAGTCAATAGTGGTATAACTGTAGATAAGGTTTATAAGATGAAATATTTTAATAAAGCGTTTGGACGGGGTCAATCTTATCTTAGTTTTTCAAAAGTTGAACAGATATGAAAAAAGTATTTGTAAATGGTGATTTTAACGTTCTGCATCCTGGACATATTCGTTTACTGAAATTTGCTAAAGAGAGTGGTGATTACCTTGTCGTTGGGGTGAATTGTGACGCTATTAGTAGTAAAAGCGTATCTGAAGACATTCGTCTAGAGTCGATTCAAGCAACAAGTTACGTAGACGAATCATTTATACTAAGAACAAGCGCATTGGAGTACATTAAAGAGAACAAACCCGACATAGTTGTAAAAGGGAAAGAGCATGAGCTTAAAGAAAATGTCGAGCTTGACGTCGTAAGGTCTTATGGTGGACAACTTATCTTTAGTTCTGGAGAGATTGGATTTTCATCTATGGACTTACTGCGACGAGAATTTCTCTCTTTAAGCAACAATGTAAATCATAATACAAAGTACACTAAACGCCATGATATTGAGCTAGAGAGCTTAAAACGGATTATTGAAAAGTTTCATGATTTAAAAGTTCTCGTAGTTGGAGACACGATAGTGGATGAGTACATAACTTGCGAACCGCTTGGTATGAGTCAAGAAGACCCTACCATCGTTGTCTCGCCATTGGCTACAAACAAGTTTATAGGCGGCGCTGCCATTGTCGCTTCTCACGCTAGAACTTTAGGCGCGGACGTTAAGTTTATTTCAGTGGTGGGCGATGATGAAAATAATCACTATGTTCAAGAAGGTTTGAGTGCTTTAAACATAGAAACATCATTATTTTACGATACAACGCGACCTACAACGCTTAAACAAAGATTTCGTGCAAGCAATAAAACCTTGCTTAGAGTAAATCATGTTAAACAACACTCTGTTTCAAAAGATATAGAGAATGAAATTCTTAGCAACGTAAGAGAGTGCATAGACGAGATGGATTTAATCATATTTTCCGACTTTAGTTATGGAGTGTTAACGGATAATATTATTGAGGGAATCGTAGCGCTAGGCGAGCAAAAAAATATTTTTATGGCTGCTGATTCGCAAAGTTCATCTCAAAATGGAGATATTACAAAGTTTAAAGGTATGGATCTTGTAACTCCAACGGAGAGAGAAATACGCCTCTCTTTAAATGACTTTAGTTCTGGACTGGTGATCTTGTCGGAAAAACTATCCGCTAAGTCATCTCCAAAATATATCTTCACCACTTTAGGCGCTGAAGGACTGATGATTTATAACAGCGTCGAAGATAAACTTTTAACTGACAACGTAGAAGCGTTAGGCAGTATAATAAAAGACGTAAGCGGGGCAGGCGATTCCTTACTAACGTCAAGCTCTATGGCACTTGCAGTAGGGGCTGATATTTGGCAGAGTGCTTATATTGGCTCTTTGTGTGCAGCTATTCAAGTGAGTAGGGTGGGAAATATTCCCATTACAAAAAAAGAAATTTTGGATGAGTTAGACTAATGAAAGCACTTCTACTTAGTGCTGGAGTAGGTTCGCGTTTGCGACCTGTGACGGATTATATACCTAAATGTTTAGTTCCCATCAATGGAAAAGTGCTCTTAGAATACTGGCTAGAGAACTTGACAAACGCAGGCATAAGTGAGTTTATAATCAACACACACTATATGTATGAAGCAGTCGAAGAATATATATCAACGTCTCAGTACAAAGATAGAGTGACTCTTGTGTATGAAGAAAAGCTTCTCAATACAGGTGGAACGCTTTTAGAGAATAGGGCGTTATTAAAAGATGAGCCTTTTATGCTTGTGCATGCGGACAATCTTAGTTTTTGTGATTATGGTGCGTTTATACAAGCTCACAAGGACGCAAACATGATTATGACAATGATGCTATTTGAGACGGATACTCCATCGTCTTGTGGCATTGTAAAGCTTGATGAGAGAGGAATCGTCCAAGAGTTTCATGAGAAAGTTAAAAATCCTCCTTCAAATCTTGCAAACGCTGCGGTATATATCTTTCAGCCAGAGATATTTTCTTTACTTGAAGAGATACAAAAACCATTTCTTGACATAAGTTTAGACCTACTGCCAAGCCTTATGGGGAAAACAAATACATATCTTAATGACGTATATCATAGAGATATTGGGACTTTAGAGAGTTATGCGCTAGCTCAAATAGAAATAAGAGACGTAAATTAAAAAATAAATCAATTTAGTCGATATTATTTTATAAGAAATATTATAATAATGAAAGATTATTGAACAAAAGGATTTGTTATGGGAATATCTTCACTAGGCGTGGGTTCTGGAATATTAACGCAAGACGTACTGGATCAACTGCGAAAAGTGGATGATGCGCAAAGAATTACACCCGTTACGTTAAGTTTAGCAGACGAGAATGATAAGCAAGATAGTCTAAAAGTTATAGACGCTTCCATGACAAACTTTAGAGACGCCATTAATGAACTTAAAGGCGCAACGACGTTTGATGGAAGAAGTTCTACGGTTACGGGAACGTCGGTAGAAGTTTCCGCTACGTCAAACAGCGATATACAAGATTTTACGATAGACGTAGACCATTTAGCAACAAAACAGATAGAACAATCAGGCGCGTTTACAGCGAGTACGGATTTGGTAGCCTCTGGTATGGTAGGCACTGGAACAATGACACTCAATGTTGGATCTGGTACACCAGTTACGATTAGCTATGATGGAACAACTACTTTAAAAGATTTAAAAGACCTTATCAACACAAATGCAGGTGACCAAGTAGATGCAACTATTTTACAAATAAGTGCTACAGAGTCGCGTTTAGTCATCAGTGCAATTGGTACAGGTGCAAGTAATGATATCTCATTTACAGATAATAGTGCAGGGTTAGACACAAAGCTTACAACTGGATTAACAGCACTACAAACAGGTTTAGATAATCAATTTACTTTTAATGGACAGGTAATTACTCGTGCTACGAACGAGGTTACAGACTTAATATCTGGTTATTCTATTACTTTAAAAGAAGCAGGTTCGTCAGATGTGTCAGTAGCACAAGATAGAACTGCCATAGAGACAAAGATTGATAGTTTTGTGGAAAAATACAATTCTATAATTACAGAACTTGGGAAACAAACACTCTCAAGTACAGATAGTGCTACACGAGGAATTTTTTCAGGCGATAGTAGTGTAAAAGGCATGAAAAGAGCAATTGAAGATATGATTGCAGCGGCTTCAGGAGATGGTGGAAGCATGGAAGATTATGGTTTTTCAGTAGATAAAGCTGGAAAAATGACTATTGATAAAACAGTATTCAATACTAAACTTGATGAAAACCCAACAAATGTACAGTCATTTTTTGCAGGGGGAGATTTTACAAAAACTGATTTAAGTGTTGTAACACTCACGGGTGCTTTTAGTGGTTTTTATGATATCGTGAATGGTTATGCAAAAACAAATGGTGATTTAGACCAGATTAATGATAGTTTAAGTTCTACAATAACCTCTTTAGAAGAGAGAAAAACAACAGCGATAGAAAGACTTGATGCGAAGTATGCAATCATGAAAAAACAGTATACAGCATATAACTCTTTGATAAATAAATTTAACTCTGCTTCAGATGTTTTTACACAACTCATTAGTGCTCAAAGTAGTACAAACTAGCTAAAGTAGTTGAGTAGATTGTCGATATACTTTCATAGATTGAAAAACAAAATATACAGTAAAAGGATTTACAATGTATGCAAATGCAGCTCATAATATTTATGCTCAAAACAATATTGGTGTAGAGTCACCTGCGAAGTTAATAGAGATGTTATACGAGGGTGTTTTACGTTTTAATGCACAAGCAAGAAAAGCAATAAAAGATAACAACATTGAAAAAAGAGTTTACTGGATTAATCGTTCTACTGCAATCATGACTGAATTGATTTCAGTACTTGATCATGATCATGGTGATGTTGCAAATTATCTTGAAGGATTATACAACTATGAAATCCAACTTTTAGCAGAAGCAGGCAATGAAAAAAGTATGGCAAAAATGGACGAATGCAGTAATGTTTTTAAAGTGCTTTTAGAAGCATGGAGAGAAAGTACAGATGTGGCTTAAAGCCTTTACTATTGCTATCGTAGAAAAAGACATCGATAAACTCAATCATCTGATGGATGTAATCCCAGAGTTTGATAAAAAGGCTGATATCCAATCAGCTGTAACTCTTATAAATGAGGCGAAAAAACTTGTTGAAACTCTTAGAGATGATACTCAGAACTCCATGATTCAGATGCAAAAAAATATAAAATTTTTAAAATCAACTCAAGCTCCAACGATTTCAAAACTTGATGTTAGTTTTTAAAATTATTTTTTTTAATCCCGAAATTTAAACTTCTTATCGTATATTCACTCACTACAGCACCTTTTCTCATAAATAAAATATGTTCAACCGCATCAGCTATGTCTGAAGCTAAAAGTCTTTCATTTTCTTTATCACTCGTCTCAAAACGCAGTGCTTCATAAAAACTAGATTTTGTCATATCAGGGTTTATGTTTGTGATGCTTAGTGCACTTTTTCGTGTCTCTTCAAAAAGAGAATCTCCAAAAGCTTTTAAACCAGCTTTTGTAGCACTATAAACACCAGCAAATTTACTTGCTCTTAAAGCTTCTATGGAGCTTATGTTGATAAGATAGCCATCATTACTCTTTAAACTTCTAAGTAGTGCATTTGTGAGTAACATAGCAGCTGTGAGATTTAAAAAAGTCATACTTGTGATAGTTCTTGCGTTTAGTTCTTCATGCGGTTCAAATCGTCCAAATCCAGCTGCGTTTATGAGTATAAAAACTGACTCTTTTTTTAAAGTTCCGCAAAGTTTTAGAGTCTCTTTCTCATTTGATAAGTCGCTCTTTATCGCTTGAAAGTTTGCATGATGAAACTGTTCATTTGAGATACTTCGACTTATTCCTATAACCTCATATCCTAAATCAAGAAGCCTTTGGGTTATAGCTTGACCGATGCCTGAACTAGCACCTGTTACAACTGCTTTTGTCATTACCAAATTTTAGAAAAATCAAAAGAGAAAGTGTTGTTACACTCTGAGACTTCAAACTCTACACTCTCATCACTTGCATCAAGCATTTTGATATATTTTCCCTCATGCAGTCTATAAACTTTAGCAACATTATCATCAGGATTTACGATGATATAGTATTGTACTCCCTCTTGCTCATAAAGATTATACTTAAGATTTTTGTCTTTAGTTGCGGTAGATTTTGAGAGGATTTCAAAGATGATTTTTGGTGCTTTTGTGAGATATGCTTTTTCTCTTGGGGTATGACAGATGACTAAGTTGTCGGGCTGTACAACAGTCTCTTCATCTATTTTCCAATCCACGGGAAGTAAAGAGTGACATTTTTTGCACTCTTTGAATAACTCTTTTAACTGCCATGCAATATTTGAACTAATACTTTGATGTTTTATCATAGGAGCAGGACTCATAGCATAAGCCACTCCGAAAATTAGTTCCCATTCCCCCTCCCATAACAGATAATCATCATAAGTATAGTTTGGTAAATCATCTAGTTGTAGAGCACCCATAAGTATCCTTTTGAAATCTTTTTATTATTATAGCACTATTGGCTATAATAAGTTTATGAAAAATATTTATATAACCGACTTGGATCATACATTTTTAAGAAATGATTTGTCTATAAGTGATTATACGCAAAAAGTATGGAACTCGTATGAAAACGAATCAATTTTAAGTGTTGCAACAGCAAGAACATATAAAAAAACAATGCAGTTTTTAGATGGTTTTGTCATAAATGCACCTATGATATTACTAGATGGAGCTCTTGTAGCTACAAAAGATAAAAAAATCATAGATACAAAATTTATCTCAAAATCTGTAGTAGATGAGATTATAGCTTTGGGTGCAAAAGTGCATATATATCCTTTTATTATTACCTTAGTAGATGATAATCTCAATGAAGCTTTTTTACATTCAAATATTTTAAACACTTATCAATCACAAGTATTAAAGAGATATACAAAAGATGATAATTTGCAAGAAGAAAAAAATCTTGAAGCTATGGAGAAAAATTTTAAAGTAGTATATATGGGAGAGGAAACACAGCTAAGAGAACTTCAATCAAATCTAATAGCTGTGTTTGGTGATAGTTTAAAATACATTTTAGCTCCAGAAGCTTATGTTGGTTGTTACTTTTTAACTATTTTACACGCTGAAGCTGACAAAGCACATGGCATACAAACTGTGCGAGACTATATGGATTTTGATTTAAAAAAGCTCACCGTTTTTGGAGATAACTTTAATGATGTTGGGATGTTTAGCCTTGCAGGAACTTCAGTCGCGGTTAGTAATGCTCAAGAGGGTGTAAAATCATTAGCAGATATTGTTTCACTACATACTAATGATGAAGATGCAGTTGCAAAATATTTACAAGGATTAAGAGATGCAAAGTAAGTCTAGTGTTATACCGATGATAATTATCGGGGTTTTATTTTTTATATTTGGTTTTGTGACATGGCTTAATGGTTCGCTTATTCCTTTTTTAAAGGTTATTTTGAACTTAAATAGTTTTGAAGCTCTTTTTGTAAGTTTTGCATTTTACATCGCTTACACAGTAATGGCACTACCAATGGCAGCCCTTTTGGAGCGTACTGGCTATAAAAATGGCATGGCAATAGGTCTTGGGGTTATGGCAGTTGGGAGTTTACTTTTTATACCTGCTGCGTTTATTGCAAGTTTTACACTTTTTTTAGTGGCTCTTTTTACTCTTGGAACAGGTCTTACCATCCTACAAACTGCATCAAATCCTTACATCGTTTTACTAGGCCCGCTAGAGAGTGCTGCGATGCGTATAAGTGTCATGGGGCTTATCAATAAAAGTGCAGGTATTTTAGCTCCTATAGTTTTTACAGTTTTAATCTTTTCTAAGATGGGTCCAACAGAGAATCTCACAGCAGAGGAGTTGTCAGGTTTAACTTCACATTTAGTGATGCCTTACATCATAATGGCAGTGATTTTAACAGCACTTATCGCACTTGTGAAATTTTCTTCACTTCCTGAGTTAGAGTTTGCAGAAGATGAGTATGATGATACTTCTATTTTTAAGTTTCCTCGTGTTGTTTTAGGAGCTATTGCACTCTTTTTTTATGTAGGCATAGAAGTGATTGCCGGAGATACTATAGGGTTGTATGCACAAAATATAGGACTCATAAATGCAACAGCTTTAACTTCATACACTATGGTCTTTATGGTAATCTCTTATCTTGTTGGAGTCTTGTTTATCCCGCGATTTTTATCACAAGAAAAAGCACTGATAGGTTCAAGTGTCTTAGGTATACTCTTTTTATTTGGAGTTGCATTTAGCTCTACGGTAAACGAGAGTATATCTACATTTTTATGGGGATGGAGCGGTATACAAACTCTTCCAAACAGTATCACTTTTGTAGCACTCTTAGGACTCTCAAATGCTCTTGTATGGCCGACTATATGGCCTTTGGCACTTAAAGGGCTAGGAAAGCATACAGCTAAAGGAAGTGCTTTACTTATTATGGCGATTTCTGGAGGAGCGATTTTACCGCTTGTGTTTGGTAAGATTGCAGAGATAAGTTCAGATATGCAAATGAGCTATCTTGCAGGAATAGTTTGTTATCTTGTGATTTTATTTTATGCCGTTAAAGGGCATAAAATAGTCTAAAAAGTTCCAGAGTTTCTAAACTCTGAGATTTCCGTTTCTACCATTTCATCTATCATGATTGTAAAAAGTTCTGAAAGCATATTTGGATTTATATTATGCTCAATCCCTTTTTTACGAACTCTTTGCATGATTTCATCAATTCTAGCTTCTGCTTTTACTTCATCAACACTATTTTTAAATGCAGCCGCTTGACGGATAAGGTGACTTCTTTGTGAGATTAATTCTACTAGTTGGTCATCTACTAAATCAATTTCATTTCTTACTTCTTCAAGAGAATTACACTTTTTCATATTTGCTCCTATTTTCTATAATTTGCCTTGGCACTTAACACTATTGTAACAATTCTAACCTATAATTTTACTGCGATTCTTCTTGTAGACTTCAAAAATGCCTATACACTTTTGAGGTTCTACCTTTTTTTAATTCTTTAAGTAAATACCTGTATCTTTAACTTCTATTTTTCCTGCATCTTGTAAAGAAGTAAGTGTGCGTTTAAACTCTTTTTTGCTTAATCCAAAAATATCTTTTATAAGCTCTGCATCACTTTTATAGTTATAAGGCATTATCCCTTTGTTCTGTTGAAGCAGTGCTAAAACTTTTTCGTTTGAGCCACCACTTTTTTTACTGCCTGGTTTTCTAAGTGTCAGGTCGATATTTCCATCTTTTCTTACTACTTTTACATAAGCAGTTTTTTTCTCACCAAGTTCGATACCCTCAAAGATTTCAGTATGATAAATAAGCCCTTCATATTTGTCATTGACAATACATTTAAACCCTAGCGGCGTTTTTGCAATGATGAGGATTTGAGCCTCTTTATTTACCGCTAAACCTTCAACTTTTCGCTCAAAAAAATCGCCAAGTTTTTCAGTCCCTACAAGTCGATGTGTTCTTTCATCGTAAATGACTCGTAAAAATCTTTTTTCGCCTTTTTTGAAGGGAGTTTTTTGGAACATATTTGGCACAAGAAGATCTTTACTCAGTCCCCAGTCCATAAAAGCTCCAAAAGGAGCAGTATCTACTACTTCAAAAAGAGCAAGTTCATCGAGTTTTGCTGTTGGTGTTAATGTGGTTGCCACAAGTCTATCTTCTGAATCTGTATAGAGAAAAACATCAACAAAAGTTCCCTCTTTCATCTGGGGAGTAAGGTATGGTCCAGGAAGTAAGACATCATTGCCATCTTGTGCCATAAGGTAAGCACCGGGAGTTGTGAGTCTGTCAATTTTCAGTGTGTTAATGAGTCCGAGTTCTAAAAAGTAGCTTTGATCTTTCATATTGGTTATTCCGTTGTGTATTTTAATCTAATTATATCTGTTTTATAATTCTTTTTGATATAATAGATGTATGAATAGAAGAAATTTTTTAACAACTTTGGCATTATCACCATTGATTGGTGAAGAATTGATGGCATATCCAGATGATATATACCTCTCTTACAGTGAATTTAGAACACTTAAGAGTTTGAACCATCGCTTGAGAAAATTAAAGTATTTTGTTGGTTATGCCAATTTTAATCTTATTTCATTCAATTCTGCACTTTATTATGCACGTAATTACTCCAAGATAGGGGCTTTTACAAAAGATGAACTTACTTTGGTAGACAAGTTTTTTAATGAAGACCCTTATCAATATGGCTTTTACGGTAATAAAACTTGTACAAACTTAAACAATAAAATCTCAAGAAAAGATGTTGTTAAAATCCCTCATACTGGTCATTTTCTTTTTAAAGGAAAATCACAAGAGGATTATTATAATATTATTAAAGATGTTGGACATAGTTTGACACTGACTTCTGGTGTGAGAAATGTTGTAAAACAGTTGAGTCTTTATGTAAATAAAATTTATAGATGCCATGGAAATATGACAAGAGCAACTAAAAGTATCGCTCCTCCTGCATTTTCATATCATAGCATTCATGATTTTGACGTAGGCAAAAAAGGGTGGGGATATAAAAATTTCACCGCTGCGTTTGAAGATACACAAGAGTTTAAAAAGATGCGAAAACTTCATTATATTAGTCTACGTTACTCAAAAAACAACCAAGATGGTGTGCGTTTTGAGCCATGGCATGTGGAAGTTATCTAAAACAGATACTCTCTCCCCGTTTTTCGACAATAAGCACTTAGCATTTCTCTTTCAAAATCATTATTTGTAGCATACTGATAACCAAAAGTTTTTGCCCACATTTGATGCTCTTCCATGCAGAGATAAAAAAAGACTTTCTCTTTTCCTGCTCTGTTTTGCCATGGGCTAAAACTCTCATAAGCATGTTTAAACATCTCTACTTTTGTACTGTCGGGGTAGGATGTTTTCCCACTTGCATTTTCATGAGGGATTTGAGTGATTTTTGTGCGAAATTCACGACCACGAAGTTGTTTAATAACTGGCTTGATAAAGGTGAGTGTTCCAAAACTTACAAGCACTACTTCTGAGGGTTTAAACTCTCGTATAAGTCTTTCATAAACCTCTTGGTACTCATCTAAATATCCTTCATACTCAACAATAGGATGAAAATGAAAACCAACCTTGATGCCTTTATCTGCCATTTTTCTTGCTGCATTTATACGTTTGTCAAGTGAAGCTGTAAGATGCTCTTCATTTTCTATGATTGTAGTTGTGTTTAGACTCCAAGTACAGAGAATATTTTGAGGGACTTCATTTTCTAAAAGGTACTTTATGTTGTCTGATTTTGTTTTAAACTCAAGCAGTACATTTGGATTGTTTTTAGCAAATACAAGGAGTGCATCTAATACACCTTCACGGTTTCCAAACATAAGTGAGTCAGATGCTTGCCCTGTTCCTATGTGGTAAGTTTTGTTTGGGTCGAGTTTTAGGTTTAAAAGTTTCTGCGCAAAACTACTGTCAAAAGTGATGGTGTTTTGATTGTAAAAACTTTGAATAGAACAGTAAGAACAGTCAAATCCACATGACTCTACTGCATCAAGTGTCATAAGATTACAGCATCTTGTTTTTTCACTTGCAACAGGACAAAGTCCAAGACCAAAGCCTTGTTTCTCTGCTACTTTAAAAGTAAATTTTTGCTCTTTTGGAATGTTTTTTAACTCAAAGTTATCATACGAGTTTGGACTGTTTCGTATCTCTTCGTAAGCTTTTCTAAGTTTAGTAAAAACAACTTTTTTCTGTGTGTGCTCGGGAAAAATATCTTGTAAGTTTTTCTCATTCCACATCTCTAAGTCTCGTGCTATTTCAATGATTTGTTTTAGCTCTTGATAGGAAAATTTAAACATAAAAGCTTTTTCTTTTATGAACTCTTGTTCTTTTATCGGTAGGTTGTTGTAAAAACTGTTGTGTATAGCTGTTTCAAATTTACTTAGGTATAGTTCATCTTTCATAGTTTGAATTTTAACAAAGATAGCTTAAAGTTGAAAAACTATATAATCCGCTTACTAAAAGAGAAGGGTTAAAATGAAAAAAGTATTAGTTTTAGGTGGTGGTTTTGCCGGTGTAGATGCAGCGATTCATTTACAAAAAATGAAATATGAAGTAACTTTAGTAAGTGACAGAGAGTATTTTTATATCTATCCTACTTCGATTTGGGTGCCAACACATGAAAGTGATTTTTCAGAAGTTTGCCTTGATTTAACTGAACTCCAAAGAGCCCATGGTTTTGATTTACTTATTGATGGTGTCTCAGAGATAAGTGCTAAGGAAAATCGTGTAACCTTAGAGAGCGGAAACACTATTATAGATTATGATTATTTGGTAGTGGCAATGGGTGCTTCAAAAATGAAACCAAAGGGAGTCGAAAATACTCTTTCTATTTGTGGTGCACCAGAGCAAGCACTTGGTATTAGAGATGAACTTGATAAGCTTGTAGCACAAGGTCATGGAAAAATTGCGATGGGCTTTGGTGGCAATCCAAAAGATACATCTGCTGTTCGTGGTGGACCAGGGTTTGAGTTACTTTTTAATGTGCATAATATGCTCAAGAAAAAAGGTATCAGAGATAATTTTGAACCCACTTTTTTCGCACCAATGCCAGAACCAGGTAAACGCATGGGTCCACAAGCTTTAAAAATGATGGATATTATGTTTAACAAACTTGAAATCAAAAAGCATTTTGGTAAGAAGATTACAGGCTTTAGTGAAAAAGGAACTAACTTTGAAGATGGCACTACTTTAGAGGCTGACTTTACTATGTTTATTCCTGCGGGTGATGGACATGAAGTTGTGAAAGCTTCTGATTTACCAACAAATGATGCTGGGTTTGTAAAAACTGATGATTTTTCATGTGTTATAAATGAAGATGGAACACTTTCAAATATCTATGCAGTTGGTGACATTGCAGCTCTTGAGGGGTATGACTGGAGAGCAAAACAAGGTCATATCGCTGAAGTAATGGCGAAAAATGTTGCTCACAATATTAATGAAAGAGAACATGGAAAGAGTGACTTTAAAGGCTATCATGATCACCTAAATATTCTTTGTGTTATGGATAGTGGTGATGGTGCTGCGTTTGTATATAGAGATGAAAAGCGAGCATTTATGTTTCCTCTTCCAGTTGTTGGACATTTACTTAAAAAAGGGTGGGGCAAATATTGTCGTTACTCAAAACTTGGAAAGATTCCTCGTATACCAGGAATGTAGATAAAAGAGAGTTTATTCGCTCTCTTTTTCCTTTCGTCTTTGTTTCATCTGTCGTTTAGCAAGTTCACGCATATCTTCTATTGTATCACTTTCATCCATAATCTCAACACCTAAAATCGTTTCAACACAATCTTCTAAAGTAATAATTCCATCTGTTTGGTCATAATTATCAGTGACTAAAAACATATGATCTTTTTTAGTTATAAACAAGTCAAGTGCTTTACTTACTGGAATATTTTCATTAATAGAGAAGATTTTTTTCTTAATACTACTCAGAGTAACATTGTCATCTTCAAGTGCTTGTTGAAATATTTTTTTCGTTAGTACAATTCCCGTTACATGCTCTATAGACTTGTTAAACACAGGAATACGAGAAAATTTGAAGATAGCCTCTTGTGTTTTAATGACCTCTTTAATTGGCATGTTTTCATCTAAGGCAAAAATAACTGAGCGAGGTGTTGAGATTTCAGATATTTTTATATTGTGGAGATTTAAAATATTTTCAATGACATCAGATTCTTGCTCATCTATCACACCCTCTCCCTCACTTTGAAGCATACTCTCTAAAAGTTCTTCTTTTGTGAGAGAGTTTGCATCTTCTTTTCCTTTAGATATTTTGTTTGTAACTGCTAGAGTTGTGAGGATTATAGGGTAAGTAAGCCAGATAAAAACTCGAATAAATTGTGCTGCCATAGGTGCTAATGATTTCCAGTAAATTGCTCCGATAGTTTTAGGAATGATTTCTGAAAGAAAAAGAATAGCAAAAGTTAAAATGATAGAAACATATACAACCGCATCATTTCCAAAAAGTAGAGAGGCCTGAGCACCTACAGCCGCAGCACCAAGAGTATTTGCGATAGTGTTTAAGATAAGGATGCTTGCGATTGATTTATTGATATTTTCTTTATGGTGACGAAGTAATGCTCCTACATTTGGTTGTTCTTTTTCAAGTACTGCTACATACGAGATGTTAACAGATAATAGGACTGACTCTAAAACAGAACAGAGAAATGATACTCCAACAGAGAGTACAAAAAAGATAATTAATAGTTCCAAGTGTTACAAATTCCTTAAAATAATATATAGCTTGCTAGCCCTAAAAAGCTAAAAAATCCAACCACATCAGTGACAGTGGTTAAAATGACAGTACTGCCGATAGCTGGGTCAATATCCATTTTTTTTAGAAACAGTGGTATAGTCGCCCCAAAAAATCCAGCCATAAATAGGTTTATAATCATACTCAATGCAATAACTACACCAAGCATATTTTGTTTAAACCATATCGCAGCAATAACTCCAATAATTAATGCAAATAAAAAACCATTTCCCAAAGAGATAAGAATCTCTTTTTTAATAATTCTTACAGCATCGCCTGTAGAAATATCTCCAAGGGCTAGTTGACGCACAACAACTGTAAGAGTTTGTGTTCCAGCATTTCCACCCATAGAAGCCACTATGGGCATCAGTACAGCAAGAGCTACCATGCTTTGTAGTGTATCAGCAAAAAGACCAATAACAAGAGAAGCAGCGATGGCAGTAAAGAGGTTAAGCCCAAGCCATGTTGCACGCTTTTTACCAGCTTTTAAAATCTCATCATCATCTTCTGCATCATCATCAACACCCGCAAGATTATACATCTGCTCTGTTGCATGTTCGTTGATAATGTCGTAAATATCATCTGAGGTGATACGACCAAGTAACATACCATAAAGGTTTGTAATGGCTAAAACAGAAAGGTCATACTCTTCAAAAATATGTACGACTTCTTTTATACTTTCTATATCTGTAGCACTAATTGGATCAAAATTATCATCATTATTATCAATATTTTCGATGACACTTTTTGAAAAGTCGAAGATAAGTAAATCGTCTAAACCAACTGCATAATGGAGTTTTTTAGACTTATCTATGATAAAAAGATTTTGAACATTTTCAATTTCATTTTCTTTTCTTAGTCGTGCAAAACGTTTGATAACATCTTGAACAATCTCTTCTTCATATGCAGTGAAGAGTTCAAGTTGCATATATGCACCAGCTTGATTTTCGTCATATTTTTGAAGTTTTGTAATCTCGTCTTGGTCATCTTTATGAAGATTTTCAAAAACCTCGAATGCTTTTTCTTCATCAACTTCTTCAAGCTCTTGCATAAAATCAACTTGGTCATCAGATTCAAGTTCGCTTACAGCATGGGATAGTTCATCAACACTAAGGCTATCAATAACATCATCAAAAAGTCTATCTGGAAGTGCAAGTGCAACATCACCAATAAGATTTTTTGGTATGATTTTTACAGCATCAGAAAATGCTTCATCACTGATATTTTTAAGAATTTTAGCAATGTCTGATGGATGCATCTCACTTGTTTCGTGAGAGTTAATATACTCTTGGAGTTGATTCATAAATAGAATTATATCTAATTATTATTTATCGTACTTTGTTAGGTCATTATGACGGATTACACTTGCTAACATACGTGTGTATTTATCACCTAGTTCTGAATATTTGTCTAGTTTTTTGACTAGTAAAGTGACATCATCAGTTTTAAAACGCAACTCTCTAAAAGCTTTATAATCTTTTACTCTTCCAATAGTTCTGTAATATTGTTTGATAGATTCATCTAAAGTATCAAACTTTCGAAGCCAGATAGTTCGCTTTCCTTTGCGTTTAACACCTGCAGCAATGCGAGGCTTATTTGGATCTTTACTCCACATCCCAAAGATGTTGTTTGCTTCTTTAAAAAATCGTGAAGTTCCCCAAGCACTTTCAATTGCTGCTTGAGCTATAACAATACTTTGAGGATGTGGTTTAAGTGCTAAGATTAAGTCTGAATCATTAATAACACGATATCTTTTTTTGAGTTGTGCTATGTTTTTTAAGTTTTTACCTGCCTTAAGGTCTCTTCTAATCTGTTTAAATTGATTTTCTTGCTCTTGATGTACTTTTTGTATAATAGGAACAACAATGGCAAAAAACTTTTTCTTTTTTTTGGATACTAAATATTTCTTTTTTACTTTTGCAACTTTTTTTTGTTCTTGTTTTACTACCTTTGTAGTTTTATTGGTATCTACTTTTTTTGGTTGAGCAGGTTGGTTAATTGCCGTATAATCCATATAGGCAACTGTTCCAAAGATTAATAACATTATAAAAAGAGATCGCATAGGGCTTCCTGCTTACTTAAGATTAAAAAAGTAAATATTTTTATTTTCATGAAGTATATATGAGTAGTATCCATCAAGTTCAACAACGACTCTATAGTAACCTTTATGATTACCAATTCGGATTTTAGTGAAAATTTTATTGTTAAGAAGTTTTTTACTAAAGCTTCTTATATCAATATCTTGTTTTATATCAAATACAATTCGGTGTGGGTGTACAAGCAAAAAATTTCTAATCATAGAAGCATTTGTAATAACTTTAAGACTTTTTTGATTTTGGGAAAAAGATATAAAAGGCAAAGAGAAAAGTTTTTTATATGTTGTTTGTTCTTTCTTCACTATCTTTTTTGGAGTAATTATGTCTTCTTCTAAAGGAGTATAAGTTTGTGAGATAAAAACTGGTAAGTGCCAGTCTATGCTGTTATCAAGCATTATTTTTTTTGTTTGTATAGTTCCATCAAGATTTTTATATTTTACAGTCACACTTTCTATGATTCTTGCAGTAGAAGGAAATGAAAGAGAGGCACGTTTTAATGGTTCTTTAGAAATATTTTGATTAGAAGTGACAGGCATATTTGCTTCATCTACATTAAAAAAAGGGTTTTCTCTAGCATGTAAACTAAGAAAGAAAGAAAGAACAAGCATAAGTCTAATCAATATCACCCCTTTTTAATCAAAAGTATTATATCAAATTATTGAGCAGATATTTCTTTTAGCTCAAAATACTCACGTTGTAGTTCTGCATTTTCATTTTTTAATTGTCTTGTTTGTGTTTTAAGATAGGTCTCATAATCTTGTAAACCAACAAGAACTTGCATGGAATTAGCACCGTAAAGAATGATACCTAAGTAGATACCAAACACAATCACAATGGAAAATAAAACAAAAAACTTGTTGAGAGATAAACCCAAATAGCGCTGTGTAAAGGCTTGACTATTGTCTATCTCTTGGAAAAGTTCCTCATTTGGCATGATGTTACTCTAGTTAAAAAGTGTAGAACCTAGATACTCACCATAAACAACTTCGTTTTCAATCTCTAAAAGACGGTTATATTTTGCAGTTCTTTCGCCACGAGCAGTAGAACCAGTTTTAATTTGACCACAGTTAAGTGCAACAGCAAAGTCAGCAATGAAAGCATCTTCACTCTCACCTGAACGATGACTCATAACACAAGTATAGCCATTTCTCTGAGCTAAACGCACAGTTAACATTGTTTCACTTACAGAACCGATTTGATTTGGTTTGATTAGAATAGAGTTGGCGATACCTTCGTTAATACCTCTTGCTAAAATATTAGCATTTGTAACAAAAAGATCATCACCAACGATTTGAATTTTATCACCGAGTTTTTCAGTCATGAGTTTAAATCCATCCCAATCATCTTCATTAAGACCATCTTCGATAGAAACGATAGGGTATTTAGCACATAAATCTACATAATAGTCTACTAGCTCAGCAGAAGTTACTGTACGATTTTCAGACTCTAATCTATAACCACCTTCAGTGATAATTTCAGATGCAGCAACATCTAAAGCAATTCCAATTTGAGTTCCAGCTTTGTATCCAGCTTTCTCAATCGCTTGCATGATAATTTGAATAGGTTCTTCATTTGAAGATAAGTCTGGTGCGAAACCACCCTCATCACCTAATGCAGTGTTATGTTTAGCAGCTTTTAAAATTGATTTTAAATTGTGGTAAACTTCAGCAGATGCACGAAGTCCTTCTGCAAAATCTTCAAATCCTAGAGGAACAATCATGTACTCTTGAAAGTCAACTGAGTTATCCGCATGAGAACCACCGTTAATGATGTTTAACATTGGTGTAGGAATTGTCATAGCATTTGCTCCACCAAGGTAACGATAGAGTGGCATACCAAGTGATTTAGCAGCAGCGCGAGCTACAGCCATAGATACACCAAGAACAGCATTTGCTCCGAGTTTTCCATAATTTTCAGTTCCGTCAATTTCTTTCATGATGGCATCTATCGTTGCTTGATTAAAAGGTGACTGACCAATAAGAGCATCATTGATTTCATTATTTACATGAGAAACAGCTTTTAAAACACCCTTACCCATGTAGCGCTCACCACCATCACGTAGTTCCAATGCTTCACGTTTTCCAGTACTTGCACCAGAAGGGACAATTGCACTCTCAACAGTTCCATCACTTAACTCTACTGTTGTTTTTACTGTAGGATTTCCACGTGAATCCATTACTTCAATTGCACTTACACTATCTATAAACATTTACTCGCCTTTTTGCATATATTATTGTAGGCATTTTATCTAAATTAGACTAAAACATAAATTATATATTTTTGTTTATGCATCAGTCTCTTCAATTTCTATCGTATCCATAACCATAACATCACTTATGCCCATCGCAACTTTGATTTTTTCTTCGATTTCTTTTGCAAGTTCTGGTTCATCTTTGAACTTTTGTTTTACATTTTCACGACCTTGACCAAGTTTACCATCACCGTATGCAAACCATGCTCCAGCTTTGTCTATAATGTCGAGTTTTACACCATAATCAACAAGTTCACCCTCTTTTGAGATGCCTTCTCCAAACATAATATCAAATTCTGCTTGACGAAACGGAGGTGCTACTTTGTTTTTAATAACTTTTGCTTTTACACGGTTACCGATTTGGCTTTCACCTTGTTTGAGTGAAGCAATACGGCGAACATCAATACGCACAGAAGCATAAAATTTTAGTGCATTTCCACCTGTAGTAGTTTCAGGTGAACCATAACCCATCATACCAATCTTCATACGAATTTGATTGATAAAGATAACAGTACAGTTCATTTTAGAGATTACCCCTGTAAGTTTTCTAAGGGCTTTGGACATTAAACGAGCTTGTACACCAACATTTTGGTCAGACATCTCACCCTCTATTTCAGATTTTGGAGTTAAAGCTGCAACTGAATCTATAACAATCAAATCAATAGCACCACTTCTTGCAATAGTTTCAACTATATCGAGTGCTTGTTCACCATAATCTGGTTGAGAAACGAGAAGGTTTTCAACATCCACTCCAAGGTTTTTGGCATATACAACATCAAGAGCATGTTCAGCATCTATAAAAGCACAAACCCCTCCTTCTTTTTGACATTCGGCAGTGATTTGAAGTGCTAAAGTTGTTTTTCCTGAAGATTCTGGACCATATATCTCTACAACTCTACCTTGTGGTACACCACCTATACCAAGTGCCAAGTCAAGTCCAAGAGAACCAGTACTAATTGCTTTAATTGGTTCGATGTTTTTATCACCTAGGCGCATGAGGGCACCTTTACCAAAGGCTTTGTCAATTTGCTTCATTGCAAGGTCTAGTGATTTTTGTTTATTTGCATCCATCTTGTGACTCGCTTTATTTTAATTTTAAGTAATTATAGAGAAAAAATTGTAGAAGTATGAAAAATATTGCAAAATGACATATTTTTTAACACTTCATTAGAAATTTAAAAGCATTATACTTCTAAAAAGTCTTCTTTTAGTAAATCTATTTTTAATAAAATTCATTAGCTAATATTTCCATCATGATAAATCTCATCTTTTGTAAATATTATAATAAGTTTAATTGAATTTTAGTTAAAATCATTTTATGAAAAAAACACTAATTGCACACTCTCCTGATGCTGATGATATTTTTATGTACTATGCTATAAAGTTTGGCTGGGTAGATATGAAAAATACTTTGTTTGATAATATTGCTAAAGATATTCAAACTTTAAATGAAGATGCCTTAAATGGCGTTTATGACATAGTTGCGATTAGTTTCGCACTTTACCCTCATATAAAAGAGGAGTATGCACCGCTTCGTACAGCTGTTAGTTTTGGAGAAGGCTATGGACCTAAGGTGATTAAACGCAAGGGAACTAAACTCAAACGAAATTTTAAAGTGGCTTTGAGTGGAGAACATACGACAAATGCAATGCTTTTTCGTATAGCATATCCTGAGGCTCGTGTAACTTATATGAACTTTTTAGATATAGAAAACGCAGTGATAAATGGTGATGTAGATGCGGGGGTACTTATCCATGAAAGTATATTGACATTTGCAGATTCATTAGAAGTTGAACGTGAATTGTGGGATATTTGGCAAGAACTCGCCGGTGATAAACTTCCTCTTCCTTTAGGTGGCATGGCAATTAGGCGTTCGCTACCACTTATAAAAGCCATAGAGTATGAAGCAACACTCACAAAGGCTGTAAGAGTTGCAAGGGATCATAAAGATAGACTCTCTACAATGCTTATTGAGAGAAATTTGGTACGAATAGATGCTCCTACTCTTGACAAGTATTTAGAGCTATATGCCAATGATGAGTCTATAACTTTGAGTGAATTACAATATGAAGCGATAGATAAACTCTTTGAGATAGGATATAAACATGGTTTTTATGATACTCTTGTAAAAATAAAAGATTATCTTATACCTACTGAGTATACAGATTTAAGGTACAGTTAAATGGAAGCAAAACTCGTAGCCCTTGGTGTGGAAACATTTAAAATAGCATTATTACTTGCACTTCCTGGGCTTTTAACGGGAATGTTTTTAGGGCTTGCAGTTTCTATTTTTCAAGCAACAACACAAATCAATGAAATGACTCTCTCTTTTATTCCTAAGATTATTGGAGTTGTTATTGTGATTGTTTTAACGATGCCATGGATGCTCAATGAGATGACAGATTTTGCAAAGCATATCTTTAACATGATGCCAGCTTTTGTTGAGTGATGCAACACAGAACTATAAACTTTAAAAATTACTCTTCTTTTAAAATAGGAGAGTCCACAGATATATTTCTTTTAGAAGATGACTTTTCAAACATAGACTCTTATTACCTTATCGGTTCATGCAACAACACCTTAGTAGGTACAAATCCACCACCACTTATGATGCTCTCTAAAAAATATGATTATATAAAAATAGAAGATAACTTACTCAAAATTGGTGGTGCTACTCCTTCTGGAAAAATTGCTTCATTTTGTAAAAAGCATAATATTGCTCACTTTGAGTTAGTGTCTCACTTGCCAGGGAAACTTGGAGGACTTGTTTATATGAATGCAGGGCTCAAAGAGTATGAGATTTTTAACTATCTTGTTTCAATTACAACGACAAGTGGTGTACAAAACAAAGAAAATATAAAATATGGGTATCGTTATACAGATATAAAAGAACCTATTTTAGAAGCAACATTTGAGCTTAAAAAGGGGTTTGACACCCAAAAAGTAACTATGTTTGAAAAGATGCGTGACAATCAACCATCGACTCCAAGTGCTGGAAGCTGTTTCAAAAATCCTAAGGGAGATTATGCTGGAAGACTCATAGAAGCTGTTGGTTTAAAAGGTGTTATGCGAGGAAGTATGTGCTTTAGCCAAGAGCATGCTAACTTTTTAGTGAACAATGGTAATGGAACATTTGAAGATGCAATATTTTTGATACAAGAAGCTCAAAAAAGAGTATTTAAAGAGTTTAAAATCTGGTTAGAGTGTGAGATTGTGATTTTAGATAAGAGGTTTATAGGCGAGGAATCCTCGCTCATAAAGAAAAATTAAGCTACTGCAGCGATTGCTTCGTCGTAGTTAGGCTCTTCAGTGATTTCTGGAACGATTTGCTTGTAAGTAACAATACCCTCTGCATCAACTGCAAAGATTGCTCTACAAGTAACACCAGCTAAAACTGAACCACCAAGAAGTACACCGTAAGCATTTGCGAAATCTTTGTTTCTAAAGTCAGAAGTAACAGTTAATTTGTCAATTCCTTCAGCTGAACAAAAACGTCCTGATGCAAATGGTAAGTCAAGAGAAACGATAGTTGTAGTAACACCTTCTAACTCAGCTGCTCTTGCATTAAAGTTACGAGTTTCAGTAGCACAAACACCTGTGTCTAATGAAGGAACAACGATGATAAGTTGCTTAGTACCAGTAGCACCACCAACAACAACATCTCCTAAACCATCTGAATTTACAACAGTAATCGCTGGTGCTTTGTCTCCAACATTTACTTCATTTCCTAATAATTCTACGTCTGTACCTTTAAATTTTGTAGTTGCCATTTTGGCTCCTTGATTTTTAATTTAACGCTTTCACGTTTTGTTGGGAGAAGTGTATTTAAAAATTGTTAATGATAATCTTATGGACTGAAGAAGTGTTTTGATATAAGATTTGTTTAAGATTTTAAATCGCTAATAACTATAATGGTTCCCTTTTTCAAGACTAGTAAAACAAGTTTTCTTATTTCACCTTTCTACGATACTGATGGTAACAGTTTTTCTCCTCTTGAGTCTAAATTATTAGCAGCTTGATAATAAACTTCATTTGGAGTTTAGAATGTCCCCTACAAACTAGAAAGTTCCAAAAACAGTAGAGACTGTGAAAGAACTCCAAAGCGAGTCATAACAACTAATCAGCTAAAATAGATATATCATATATCAATGAAAAAGGCTGAATAATGCCAAGTTACAAAGAAAGTTTAAACCGTCATCAACAACTTCTTTTTCCTCCAAGCCTAGATGAGTATGTTGATGAAGATAATCCAGTAAGGGCAATCGACAGCTATGTTGATAGTATTGATTTAGCTGCTTTAGGAATATTTACAAGTAGTGGTAGTTCTGAAGGTCAACCAGCATATCATCCAGCGTTACTTTTAAAGATTTATCTCTATGGATATCTCAACTCAATTCGAAGTTCTAGAAAGCTCGAGAAGGAACTCATACGCAATGTTGAGATGATGTGGATTTGTGCTGGACTCACTCCCGGATACAAGACCATTGCCAACTTTCGTAAAGATAACCCCTCAGTACTAAAACAACTATTTCGTGACTTTGTAATACTATGCCGCTCTATTGATTTGATTGATGGAGCAGTCGTTGCCATTGATGGTGCCTTTTTACGGGCTAATGCATCAAAGGATCAACTTATCTCTGAAAAAATGACTCGTAAGGATATGGAATCAGTTGATGAGAAGATAGCAGAGTATTTAAGTTCACTAGAGTATAGCGATAGCTGTGAGAGCAAAGAGATAGCACCAGTAGTACACAAGCAACATCTGGATCGACTTAAAAAATATAAATCAAAATTGAACAGTAATCTACACACATTGAAAGAGCGTAATGTAACACAGTATTGCAAAAGTGATCCAGATGCTACTTTAATGCGTAAACCAGCACATCACCTTATGGCTTATAATACTCAGATAGCTGTTGATGGTAAATACAAGTTTATTGTTGCTACTGACATCTCCACCAAAGGGGTTGATTTGGATCAACTTTATCCTCTAGCAACTCAAGCTAAAGAGGCTACAGGTAATAAAGAGATAAAAGTTGCAGCTGATGCAGGCTATTACAATCCCAAAGAGATTAAGAGATGTGTTGATGAAGGGATAGATGTCTATGTACCAATACAAGACAAGCAAAAAAAGCAAAAAGATCAAGGAAAGTTTACTCGTGATGCCTTTAGCTACGATGAAGCCAACGACTGCTATCACTGTCCGAACAATAAGGTATTGAAGCGGCGAAAAACAACTTATGAGAATCATGGTATCAAGCGTTTCATGTATAGCAGTAGTAACTCTATATGTAAATCCTGTTCAATACGTTCACAGTGTCTTCCTGATAATACACCTGCAAAACGTCTATGGCGCTGGGAACATGAAGAACTCATAACTGAGCACCGTACAAAGATGCAGACACCTAAAGCTAAAACTATGATTAAACAGCGTGCCGCTCTGGCAGAACATCCTTTTGGTACAATCAAACAAAATCTTGGCTGGAGCCACTTTCTAATGCGAGGCAAAACAAAGGTTGCTGGAGAGAATGCTTTGATTATGCTGACCTATAATTTCAGACGATTGATGAATCTGATTGGCATAAAGCTGTTTCAGAAGCTGATGAAAGCGCTTAAAAGTGGCAATCTTGAGAGTATCAAGCAAGAAATAGCGGAGTATCTTGCAGTTTTATACTTTATTAGGGCATTTTTTCGTCAAAAAATGAGTTTGTGCGTCTGAAGCTTGAAATATACTTTATAACTCGACTCTCTTAGTTTATATGTGGCTAGTTCTTTCACAGTCTCAGTACTTTTTGGAACTTTTATTTAATATCCAAAAAGCTTGTTCCAGCGAAACAGATATTGGATAGAGTATGAGAATGTGTAATTAATTTAATACACTTCATCGTGTGAACCTATCTCTATTGGAATAATCTCTTTTTCTGTGATAATGAGTTCAAGGGTAATACGGTAGCTGATATTAATCGAGACCGAATGAAGATCTGAAAGTTTTCCAGAAAGTTTGTGTAGCCTTAACGATGGATGATGAGGATTCGCTTCGAGAAGTCTAATTGTCTTTTCATACTGAGAAAGTAGTTCAGGATGCTTCTTTATAAATTTTAGTATACGCTTTTCATATTGCTCAGTAAAAATTAACTTATAAGTCATTGTAAAGTGCCTTGATATGCTCATCAGCTGTCAATATTTTCGCTTTTCCCTCTTGTATCTCTTTATGTGTCTCAATTAATGCAGCTTCAAGCTCACATTCTCTAAGGTAATTATAGTGTTCTAAATCCATTACCACGTATTTAGATTTCCCACGTACGCTAATAATTGCTTCATCATCTTGCTTAAGTGCCTCGTCTAGAAGTGTGACACCTCTTGTTTTAAGCTCATTTGCCATAATAGTCATAAATTAGTCCTTTTAATCGTATTGTTAAAAGTATTATAACACATATTATTAACTCTTTACAATTCTTCATGTATATGCCATAAATAGTCAACTTCAATACAAAGGATTTACTATGAATGTAGGTTATGCAAGAGTTTTTACTTCCAGCCAAAATCTTGACAATCAAATTAATCAACTTAAAGATGCTGGCTGTGTAAAGATTTTCTCTGAAAAAAGATCTGGAAAGAATAAAGCTGACCGTCAACAGTTCAATATCATGATGGATTTCGTTCGAGAGGGAGATATACTATTTATTACAAAGCTTGATAGATTAGCAAGGTCTGTAATAGACCTTCAGAATATTGTATTAAAGTTTGCTTTTTGGCGCTATATCCAATTCTTCCATGTCACTAAACATATCGTTCTTATACATATCAACGGCAACGCGACCTATCATCGCCGCATTGTCCGAGCAGTATTGAAGTTCACTCAGGAGTAACTCCGCATGGTATGGCTTTAGAAGCTCTTTTATCTGAGAACGCAGGTAAAGGTTTGCGCTTGCTCCACCTACGATCGCAAAAGTTTTTGGTTTAGTCGTTTTAAAATATTTTTTGAGTTTCATGGTAAGATGCTTAGTTGCAATATGCTCAAAAGAAGCGGCGATGTCTTTAAAATCTGGAGTTTCGTTTTTCTCTTCTTCAAGAACCGCAAGTCTAACCGCGTTTTTCAGTCCAGAGTAGCTAAACGCAATAAGAGGAGACTGATGTAGAGGTACAGTGAAGTTATGTTTTAATCCATCCCCATCCTTTGCTAGATTTTGAATGAGTGGTCCACCTGGGTAGCCCAGACGCATCATTTTTGCGACTTTGTCAAAACTCTCGCCAAAACTATCGTCCATACTTTTGGCAACCGTTGTGACGTCTGTCAGACTTTTTACTTCCATAACCTGCGTGTGCCCGCCTGAGACAAGCAAAACGGTTAGAGGAAACACAGCCTCTTTTTCAATAAAAAGAGAATAAATATGTCCGATAAGGTGGTTTACTCCGATGAGAGGAATTTCTAACGCGACGGCAATCGCTTTTGCCATAGTCACGCCTTCGACGAGAGTAACGGCAAGTCCTGGAGTGGAAGTAACCGCGACCGCTTTTAAGTTTTTAAAGTAAGGCTCGCACTGCGCTAAAATCATTGGAAGCGCTTTTGCGTGAAGTCGAGCCGCTAGTTCAGGCACTACGCCACCATAAACGCTATGATCAACTTCTTGAGATATTTTTTTGTGAAAAAGGAGCTTATTTGTAGCTATTTCCGTTATGGAGAGAGCACTGTCGTCACATGAACTTTCTATACTAAGAATCACGATTTTGCTCTAAAATACAGTTTTTAGAAAAAGGAACGTGGAGAGAAAAACACGTTTCCTTGTTTTCTGATTTTTTCAATGTAATTGTACCACCAAAGATATTTTCAACGATTGATTTTGACATGTAAAGTCCTATTCCCGTACCTTGAGTTTTCGCTTTTGTTGTGAAGTAGGGATTAAATATTTTGTCTTGAGCGCTTATGTCTATTCCTTTCCCATTATCACAACAGAGCATTTCAAGCCCTTTGTCCGTTTCTACAAAAGTAAGCTCGATTTTTCCATCTTTATGGTTACCCTCAAGAGCGTCTTTCGCATTGGATAGAAGGTTTAAAATTATCTGAGAAAGAGAGGCGGCTACTTTTACGTTCTCTGCTTGTACGTTGAGATCAAGCTCAATATTTTGACGAGAGAGCTGAGTGGATATAACGCTTTTTACTTCTCTCATTATAGAATCAATATCTCGTATTTCAGAGTGGCTGCGTTTATCAAAAAAAGATAAGAAATCGTCCATGGTAGAAGCTAAATAGCGGACGTTGTCTTCTATAATGTCAAAAGACTTTTCTACTTGAGGCGAATTCTTTGTTTGGATTTTTGAGGCGACAACGGCTAGGCCAATTGTGTTAAGCGGCTGTTTCCATTGATGAGAAATATTTGCCATCATTTCACCCATAAGTACGTAACTGGCTTGTTCAACGATTATGGCGTCTTTTTCTTTTGTTTTGATTATCTCTTTGTCAAGTTCGTCTTGAAAATATTTAACGTATTTTAAGAGCTTAAGCAGCGCAAACATAACTGCTGGAGTTAAGAGTAGCGGAAGCCAAACGGAGAGATACAAGATAAAATCCGTGTAAGGCGTCTCAAAAATAGCCGCTATGGCATAGACGGACAAAACGGAACTTATTAGTAGAATAAAAGTTGTAGTAAATACAAGAATCAATGGAGACGTATTTACTAAATTTTTAAGCGATATATTCATAATTATTTTGAAAGTAATTTGTTGAATTTATAAACAATGGCGACATCTAAAACATTAGCTTCCAAAGGACCGTTAATAGCTAAAATTTTTCCAGCCATAGCTGAGATGGCAAGATTATTTGTTATGTTATACGACAGTCCCGCCATAGGCTGAAGGATTGCTCCACCACCTGTTCGAATCGCACCACCCGCTCCCGCGCCTATATCCACTTCCGCAATGGCGTTAAAGCCTAAGCCAATTGGTTGAATATATCCAAGACCAAACATTCCAGCCGCGTAACCGCCGGCTTCTCCCGCATACGCAGCGAGCGCTTGTCCTGAAACGTAAAGCTTGTCGGTTAAAAACCAATCTAGCTTCACTCCTGTTAATTGAACGTTATCGGTGTGCGCTGGATTGGTTGTTAACGTGTCTGAATAAAAATAAGTTTGATTAACGAAACGCATATTAAATTTTTGGCTATATATTGATGTATAAGCTATCTCGTTTTTGTCAGCGTCGGCAGACAAAAAGTTTGTATTTATACCAAAGTTGATTTCTGCAAATGGAGCGTCAAACCCACCGTTAAGCGAATGAAAATATCCTCCACCTATACGAGCGTTAATCCTTTTAGTGGGGCTGTAACTAAACATCAGAGACGCCTTGCTAATGCCACCGCCACCAGTATCCACTTTACCACCACCGCCAAGTCCTAGAGAAGCTTTTGTAAAGATTTCCGTGTTTTTACTCAGTTTTTTAGCGTAAGCAACGCCACCAAGAACTTCCATGTATCCATTCGCGCCTTTTAACGCCCCGGCACTTTCAAAGTACGTGACAAAACTTGGCGTAACGTGAATGCCATACTCTACGCCAACTAAATCGACGTTTTCCGTTCTACTTACGCCAGCTCTTGTTTTAGTACTGCTTTTTGGAAAATAAGTTTGATACGTTGCAACAAGATAATCTTCATCACTTTTAAAATTATATTGGCGTAATGAATCAAGATCTAGTTTGTCATCGGCAAGAGTCGTTGTAAATTTCATGTCGGCAACAAATCCAATTTGAGTAGAATCAATATCGCCATTTGGAAATTTAATATAAGAGTAATTAGCTCCTAAGCTATACGTCCCAAAATCTACAAGCAAACCAGAGTACGCTTTAAACATAAGCCCTCCTCCTTGTCCATCGGCGGAAGCTCCACCACCACCACCAAGAAATACACCCGCGTCTATATATAAATCTTTAACAAGCTCATATTTGACGCCTGTGGTAAATCCACCTGTGAAAAATCCACCTCTGTCTCCAGTCACTGCGCCATACGTACCTAAACCATAGTAAAAATGATCGTTAGGGTGCAAAAGATAATTGACGCCTATGAGACCCATGTCTTCGCCATTTGCTAAGGTAAGGTTTTCATAAGAAGTTTGTATTGACGCATGTTTGAGGTGTGGGCTGTTTTCACTTAAGAGTAGTGAACTTAAAATAAATATTAATATAACTGATTTCATGTTTTTCCTTGACTGTTTATGTGTTGATTGTTTTTATAAAATTTCGTACTTCGGTATCTATGCTAAAAACGTCTTCTATGCGTTGAGGAAGCGTTTGAAATTTTTCAAACGCGGTGATGATGTTTTTAGAGATGTCCATGAAGCCTATTTTTTTGTTGATAAACAACTCGATGGCTGCTTCATTTGCCGCGTTTACGACAAGCCCACGAGCAGGATTTTGAAGTAGTTCTTTTTTTATTTCCCAAACAGGGTATCTATCAGTTGTGATTTCTCTAAACTCTAAAGAACCGGTTTTAAGTAAATCAACATGTTCTAAGATATTCTCATCCATTTTTTTATCTAATGCGAAAGCGATAGGCAGTTGCATGCTTGCATTTGCAAAGTGAGCGGTAGTTGAGCCATCTTTAAAGTCTATGAGTGCATGGATAAGAGACTGCGTTTCTATAATAGCATCGTAGTGACCTTCACCAAATAGCCATCTTGCTTCAAGTAGTTCAAACATTTTGTTTACCATAGTTGCTGAGTCTATAGTGATTTTTTGTCCCATTGACCAGTTTGGATGTTTTTGTGTGTCTGCGAGGGTTGCGTTTTGAAGTTGTGCTATATCCCAGTCACGAAAAGCACCACCACTTGCCGTGATTATCATCTTTGAGATAGGTCTATCTTGAAGAAGATACCAGAGTCCAAAATGCTCACTATCTATGGGCTGGATGTTACTTGTGTCTATAAATGCACCACCAGCGACAAGAGACTCTTTGTTTGCAAGAGCAACTTTTTTGTTACACTCAAGAGCCGTAAGAGTAGGGCGAAGACCTAAGAAACCTACAAGTGCATTGACAACCAATGTACTTGTAGAGTCCTCAATAACTTTCAAAATAGCCTCTTCTTCTGCATAAACGCAAGGATGGTTCACGTTTGGTATATCTTTTTTTTCTGAGACAACAACGACTTGTGGGTGGTGCTCTTTGATTTGTTCGTTCAGAAGTGTGATATTTTTTCCGCAGACCAAGACTTCAACTTGTATGCCAAATCGCTTTGCGACTAAAAGAGTGTTGACTCCAATGGAGCCAGTAGAACCAAGAAGTACCAACTACACAAGTCCACGAAGAAGTACTAACATGATGATACCTGCAAAGAGATAGCCATCAATTCTATCAAGCATTCCACCATGACCAGGAAGAAGTTTACCGCTATCTTTTACACCCGCAGCACGCTTGAGTGAAGACTCAAACAAATCACCAAATATAGAACTAATCGCAACTGCAAAAGAGATAAGAAAACCTACTCCAACATCAACTATAGGCATACCAAAGAACATACCACCAAGCGTGGCAACAGTAACTCCACCGATAACACCTTCCATAGTTTTGTTTGGACTTGTTTCACAAAAAGGAGTTTTCCCAATACTTTTACCAACTGCATAAGCTCCAACATCGGTAAGAGCAACAACAGCGAGTAACCACAAGAGACTGAGCACTCCATACTCTTGGTACATCGTAAAAACAAAGAGCATCCCAGCAGTTGGATAGATAAATGGTAAGTAGTCTTTCCATGCAAGTTTTTTGTTATAAGCTAAAGCACTTGCATAAACAACACCAGAGATAACAAAGAGATCATCACCATAAGGGTAGACTCCTGCAATAAGCCAAATAGCCATAGCAAAAGGAAGAAGATTTGATTTGTCTAGTTTAAAAAGTTTTGTTGCTTCTTGAAATGCAATGAGGTAAATACCACCAAATACAACCCAAGTAATAAAAAAGCTATCGATAAAGCCTATGATAAGAACTGATGCTAAAAGTATAAAACCTGTAACTATTCTCTCTCTATTGTTGTCAAATATAGTATGTACTCTATCCATGTAAATCCCCAAATCTAAATTAGAAGAAATTATAACATATCAGACTTTAATATCTAGTTTGTAAAGAGGTTCTTCTTTTGTAGTATCTTCTTTGTCGGAGTCTTTGTGTTCGCTTCTTTCATTTTCTCTGTCTGCTTCATCTCTCGTATGTTCACGGTCTTCATCAACTTCTTGGTTCTCTTCAGCAGGACGAACTTCTAAGACTTTTTCATCTTTTTCTTGGACTGCAGCTTGGGCTACCATGTTTTGAAAATCAACACGATTTGTATGAGCACCTTGAGTATTTGCAACTACGGGAGTCATTTGGTTTGTAAAAATTGCACTTCCAGTTGGACTAATAGACGCCATAACTAACTCCTTGTATCAACCTCAATGGTCTTATATTTGTTGTAAAGAACATTTGCACCATTTTGAATCGTGACTTCTCTACGTGGAGTATAATCGACTAAAAATTTATCTTCTGAAGTTGTTGTAAAGTCAACACAGAGGCGAGCAGCATTTTGTATGATGTGTTGGGGTAAGTTTTGTTTGTCTGTCGTGATGAGTACATGACATGAAGGTTGGTCCTTCATATGAAGCCATATATCTTTAGCTCGTGCATTTTGTAAAACTGCGATATTGCCTTTTTCATTTTTCCCTAGTTGTACTTTATATCCTTCTATCCAAAAAGTTTCAACACTGTCATTGACTTTGACTTTTTTGTTTTGTATTTTTTTTGGAAAAAGAAGCTCTAGTTTGGAAGTGCTTTTTGCACTATTAACAGTATGGATAAATAGTTTAATATGTTCTATCTTAGAACTGAGAGACTCTTTTTCTATGTGAAGATGTTTTGCTCTTTGTTTGTCTTTTTTACTTTTTGTGAAGTACATATTACTGATGAGGTAAGCTGTAGGGTAGGGTTTTGGAAGTTCTAAAGTTAAAGTTTTCCCATCATAGTCAAGAAGTTCTAAAGTCGTAGCATAAGGTTTTATGTTGTGAAGGTTTGAGAGTATAAGATTTCCATAATGTTCATTTTGTTGTGCATCATTTAAAAGTGTTGCCTCATCTTCAAGTTTTTCAAAAATTTTTTGCAGTTTTTTGAGCTTTTTACTAAGCAGTGAAATTTTTTGTTTTTTAAGATTTTCGAGTCTACTTTCTTGTTCTTTTTCGTATACATTATATAAAAAATCTTCTACATTTTCAAGTGGGTACTCTTGTGCTATAAAAGGAGCATTTGGTACATCAAGAAGTTTCTGTCCAACACGAACTTCACGAAAGGAGGAGAACAAATCAACATGGCGTAGGGCTTCAAGTACAATATTAGCTTCATCTAAAATGATGATATTTGTGTATTTTCCTGTGAACTCTATTTGTAAGTAGCTAATCTCTTCTTTATAAGCTGAAGCAATAGAAGTTTTAAAACGGATTATTTTGTCATCATTTAAAAGTTCAATGCTTAAAATATTGGAGCGATTAAATCGCTTTGCCACAATAACATCAAAAGGGGCATTGTAAACTTTTGAACGTGGATACTCTTGGCATTTAAATATACTCGAGTTACTGCGTTGCATGTTGAAGTAAATATCATCTTGCTTATCAAATACTATTTTCATGGTTGTGTCACTTACTCTGTGGATAGATGAGATTTTAGTGAACGATTGCATGTATGTGAGTATCTGTTTTAAGTGTGATAATTTCATGAAAGTATTTTAGCTGAATTTTAGTTATAATGCTGAAAAATAAATATCATAAGTGAAAAAAACTAAAGTGCATATACCTAAAGGTTTTGGAAGAAACTACTTTTCATTAGCGGCAATACAAGCTTATATCTCTTTAAAAAAGATTGTAGCACTTGGAAGTTCCGTATGCACACTTGATGGTAAACCCCTTAGACTTCAAATAAACTCTCCTCCCGCTTCTTAATTTTTATACGTAATCACCCAAAACCATTATAAATAAATTAAGGACAAATATGTCACACACAATAAAACTATCACTCATATCAGTCGCTCTTTTGAGCCAGTTAAACGCAGAAGAAATCAATTTAAAGCCTATTGCCATAACATCGACGGCTATTGCTACGGATGAGTTGAAATCAACGGACGCAGTTGAGGTGTATACTCAAAAAGAGATAGAAAACGCGCATGTTCAGAACGTTTATGAGTTCTTAAATCAGCAGACTTCCATTTACGCTACAAGCGCGTATGGAAATCCATTTATGCAAAAGCTTGATATGAGAGGTTATGGAGTAGGCGATGGCTATCAAAATATAGTCATAACAATAAATGGCAGAAAAATGAACAACGTTGATATGGTTCCGCAACTACTTAGTTCCATCTCTCCTTCGTCTATCAAAAAAATAGAGATTATAAAATCGAGTGGAATTGTCGTCGGTGGAGATGGCGCAAACGCTGGCGTTATTAACATCATAACAAGAGAAGGAAATGAGCAAGAAGTTTCTTTTTACATGGGAAGTTATGGTTTAGTCGATGGTTCCGTTTATATGGGACGTAAAGATGAAAACCTTACTGTTAGTTTTGCGGCTGAAACGCAGAAAAACGAGGGTACAAGATTTATTGACAACAATGGCAACAAAGATGAAAATCAACTTTTCACAGCTTCTTTAGAGTTAATATATACCGCAATCGAAGACTTAGCATTAAGCGTGAATTTTGCGACTACAAAAACAGACGTAACTTACGGTGGCACAATGACTCAAGACGAGTACAACTCCGATCCAACGCAACAAGGAACTTCGTTTGGATTTGGGAGCGCGTATTCCACTCAAGCGTTTGATTCAAAAGTTGCGGGAGTGGGATTTGCATATGACATAAATGATGAACTCTCTATAAAAGGACAAATTTCAGATGAGAAAAAAACATCGGATTACGCCATACCAGCTTATGGTTCAACTGGAACGTCGGATTATAAATACGTAAGTATGAACGCTTATGTAGAGTATCTAGCGCAGCGCGCTAGCGTAAAAGTGGGAGTGGATGGATTTTTCGCAGATTTGGATTATCAAAATAGTTCGAACGTGAATCTTAGTATGGCTAAAGATAACAAAGCGGCATACGTAATGTCCGAGTTTTATTTAGACGAGCTTACTTTTAAAGCTGGGTACAGATATGAAAATATGAAGTTTAGCGAGTCTAGCGGAGATAAAAAAAGTGAAAATCTTCATGGGGTGGAGTTAGGGGTAAATTACACTCTTAGCAAACATGATTCTCTCTACGCAAATTATTCACATGGGTATCAAACCGCTTCACTTGATAGATTGTTTAGTTACACAAATCCAGCGACGGGTTATATGGGTTACATTGAGCCATCACAGTCAAATAATTACTCGATAGGTTATAACAATATTCAAAAAAACAACAAGTTAAAAATCTCTGCGTATTATATTGATTTGAAAAATGAGATTTATTATTATTCAGACCCCTCGTATGTGAACTCTAAAAACACAAATATAGACAAATCACACAAGTATGGCTTAGACGTTTATGATAAATATATTGTATCAAGAGAGTTTAACGTCGCAGTAAACTATAATTACGTACAAGCCATCATAGATGAAGAAGTTCAAAATGGTGAGAATTATTCAAACAATGAATTACCAGGAGTGAGTAATCATAACGTTAAAGCTACGTTTTCATATTTGCCAAATGAATTTTTTACAATCGCTTTTACGCAACTCTACCGTTCGTCGGCTTACGCGGCGGAAGATTTTCATAATAACTTTAGCCAAACGCAAGAAGCGTATGCGTCTACCGATATCGCAGCAACGTACGCAAAAGATAATTGGGAAGTTTTCGCTAAAATAAACAATCTGTTTAACCAAAGCAATGGTTTATGGGTTAGAGACGACGCCGTATATCCAGTTAATTATACAACAACGGCTATGGCGGGATTTAAACTTAAATACTAAGAGGTTTATATGAAAATAGTTATAAGAAAATTTCTTTGGTATAAGTTCTTAAACTCTCTTTTTTTAGGACTAAGCATAGGGAGCATATTTACTCTCTATGCTCCTCTTAATCCCTCCATTTATAGCGTAGGAGGGGTTTTTCTCGCGTTTGGAATGCTCTTCGTCGCTAAACAATATAGTAAGATTTTAAACATAAACGCTTTTTATAAAATCTCCTTGCTTGTAGAGTTTACGCTTCTTTTTGGGATTCTCTATTTTTTACTCTTTTACTACTCCTACGCTACCGCTCTCATAGTTTACGTAGGGTATCAAGTAACCTTTGTTTTTGGTTCTTATCTCGTTCGAGCGGAGACGCTTTTTTTAAAGTATAAAAAAGCGATAGAACTTGTTGACGTCGCAAAACAAAAGGGATACTTGCTTGGGATGTTACTCTCATATGGCTTTTACCAAATCATAGAATATTTCATAGGCGTAAGTGATAATCAAATCCAAGTTTATTGGATACACTACCTTTTGTTAGTATCACAGACGTCAATCATTATTATGTTGTTAGCATCTTTTAGGAGAAGAAAATGACTTATACAGAGTGGTTTGATGACTTTGCAAACAAACATCAAAAAATCGTACAAAAATTGCTTTCTCAGGGTTTAGATAAAAAAGAGATTATAGAGTATTTTGATTTTGAAAACATGGTTCAAAAAGAGAATGATTTTTGCCTTTTGTATGCTGAAAATAAAAAATGTCATGACATGGAGTCCTTAAACTGTTACCTCTGCGCTTGTCCTTACTTTCGTTTTGATGATGAGGGTGTTGAAAAAGTAGAAGATAAAACCAAATACAGCTTTTGCGATATAAACTCAAAAGATGGGCATATAGGTACGTTTGGTGAAACTATGCACCAAGATTGTTCGCTCTGTAGAGTGCCTCATCATCGTTCTTACATAGATAAAAATTTTGACCTTGACTGGAAAAAAATCATGCTTAAATGTAATCTTGGCTAAAATACTTCTATGAATATAATTATAAATCCAGATAACTCCCAGAACCTAAAAAACTTCAAAGAGATTTTAAAAAAAGATGAATCTCAAATGATAAACGCAGCACTTGAACTCTACTTTGAAACAGAACAAAAAAAACTTATAGATAAAAATCTTGAAAACGAAAACGCCATGACGAACCTAAACTATGATGAGTTTTGGGATGGAGTCGACCTGTGAAAGAGATAATTGACTTCTCTTCATGCATAAATCTTTATCAGCCAGAAGAGTTAGTAAGTGTTACAAACGCAGACATAAGTAGATACCCAGACAATTCGTATGAAGATTTCAAAGAAATCATCGCTAAAAATTATGAGATAAATCCAAATAAAATAGCGCTTTTCAATGGCGCCACGGCAGGGATATACGAGTTGTTTCGCAAGCTTAAAAAGAAAAACATTTTTTTGTATGCACCTCTGTATGGAGAGTATGAAAATGCAGCGATTGAAGCAAAGAAAAACATCTATCTTATCAACAGAATCACAGAGCTAGAAGACGAGCCAAATGAAAACACTATTGTTGTTTTTGTAAATCCATCTACTCCAGAGGGAACTTACTACGACTTAGAAGAGCTTATGAAAACATGGATGAAGTTAAACTGTATCATTGTTTTAGATGAAAGCTTTTTGGAGTTTGAAGAGTTAAAGTCACAAAGAGAGAAAATCAATACATACAAAAAACTTTATATAGTGCAATCATTTTCAAGTTTTTACTCTTCTGCTGGTGTTAGAGTCGGAGCAATTTTTTCACATGAAAAAAACATAAAAAACTTGCAAACGCAGCCATGGCAGGTATCGTCTTTGGATGAGAGTTTTTTAAGCCTGCGTTTAGCAGATGAAGCATTTAAAGTACAAACGCGAGAAGCACATACAAAACAAAAAGCAGAGCTTATAAGTATACTAGAGAGTTCAGAACTTTTTGACGAGATAGTAGAGAGCGACGCAAACTTCATCCTCACACACTCCCAAAATGGTGAAGCAATTTTTAAACACCTTTTAGAAGAGAAGATACTTGTAAGAACATGTGGAAGTTTTGATTATATGAGTGACGATTGGCTGCGTTTTGCTGTAAAAGATGCAGTTTCACAGAAGAAGTTAGCGGAGAGTCTGCAAAATTTTCAATAGAGTATAAAAAATATGATATAGTATTTTCAATTGATTGAAAAGGATATATAATGCAAAAACTGATAGATGATGTGGAAATCGGGAGTGGCAATAAGCTACCACTTTGGCTATTTGGTTTTTTATATTAAATAGGTATTTAAATATAATTATTATAATTGAAAGTGTATTTTAAAATATTGTGATAAAATCATATAAATCTTAAAGGATGTTTTATGATAAAGTATATTAAAAATAAGCAAATACATCTTGTGAAATATGTGATTCTAGTTCAGCCTCAAGTGCCGCTTCTACTAATTGTTTGACTAATGGAGCAAGAACCCCATCTTTGCCACTAATATTTTTTCCGTTCATTATGTCTTGAACCGCATCATTAAAATCAAAACCTGTATTCTCTAATTTACCACGGTAAATCAGAACTAAGATAGGAATATATATTGCTTAAGTTTCATAAAAAGATGAAACGAGAGAAATATGACACAATTATTAGATAAATTTAGAGAGTTACCAGACTATAGAAAGTGCAAACAACTCAAGTTTAATGTTGGAGAAATAATGTTTATGTCTCTACTTGCAACACTAAGTGGTGCAAATGGATATGCTGATATGGAATTTTGGATTAAATCTAAAAAGAGAGAACTTAAAAAGTTTCTAGGACATGCATTTATAGCACCTGCTGATAATACAATTCGGAATGTATTTTTAAATATTGATAAAGATGCACTTGATAAAATGTTTGAAGAATGGGCACATAAAGTAGCTAGTAAAACTGTGACAACTTTAAATATAGTAGCTTCGGATGGAAAAACTATGAGAGGTTCAAATAATAAAATTCGTAGTGAGAAAGCAAGACATATAGTTTCACTATTTCTTACAGAAGAAAAGCTTACACTTGCTCAAACACAAGTTGATGATAAGAGTAATGAAATACCAGCTTTATTAGATCTTCTTGATTCTCTAAAGCTCAAGAACTGTGTAATTACCGTAGATGCACTACACACTCAAAAAAACTCTACAGAAGATTGTAAAGAAGCAGCATAGCTTTGTAGCACAGGTGAAAGGTAACCAAAAAGAGTTACAAAAGTGGGTAGAATTTAATAGCTTTGTATCTAAAGCTATTGATAAGCACTCAACTTATGACCATAATACTCATGGTAGATATGAAGATAGACATATAGAAATCTATGATGATTTATATCAAATAGATAAAGAATGGTCGATGGTAAAAAGGTTTGCAAAAGTTACTGCAAGAATTGTAAAATTTGGTAAAGTTACAACTGAAACAAGATGGTATATTTCTAATCTTACTGAGAATGCAGAAACTTTTTTACATATCATCCGTAGTCATTGGAAAATTGAAAACTCTCTTCATTATGTTAAAGATGTGGCATACCAAGAGGACTTTGATAGAACTAGAACTGAGCAAATTCCATATGTTAAAACCACACTTAGAAACTATGCAATAAATTTACAGAGCATAAATGATATCACAAATAAAACTCAATCTCGCAAGCTTTTTGCTTGGGGTGTTTTGGATGTGTTTAATTTAAAGAGTACTTAGTCTTGATTTACCGTGAGCTTCGGGTGTTACTATTACTTATGCGGCGGCACAAAGTCTTACTAGCAAATACAACACAACAAGTATGCTAGACACTAGCAATAATCCAAAAACAAACTTTTGGGACTATGTCGGTAAACTCTTTAACACAAGCTTGACAAATGATATAGGACTTACAGGCAACGCGACCCCAAGTCTACTAGCACAACCACTAACATACAACACAACACATAAGTGGTGGGAAGCAACTGGCCTTCCTCTTACCCCATATAATGATGACGGCAGTAAAAATTATTATCCTATGGTTAATGTAACGGCAAAAGATGCCAGTGGAAATACGCTTGCAACAACAAAAGTGGTTCTTCCAGTCAGCGATGAAATGGACTGTAAAGTATGCCATAGTTCAACTAGTGGATATGTGTCAGCGAAACCAACATCTGGATGGGAAAATGATTCCAATGCAGAAAAAGATTTTAAGTTTAATATTTTAAAACTTCACGACCAAAAGTTCCCAACAGCAGTATCAGATAACCAAACAGTACTCAAAGCTGCCGGATACAATACCTATGATAATGCAGGACTTTATATCAGTGCAAAAAATGGTACCCCTAGCCTTTGTGCTACATGTCATGCAAGTAATGCACTTCCAGGAACTGGAATAGCAGGAATCAAACCTTTAACAGAATCTTTGCATGCTCTTCATGCAAATGTACTAGACCCTGTAGAGGGGATAAAACTTGGAGACTCTACAAATAGAAGTGCCTGTTACAGATGTCATCCAGGAGCTACTACAAAATGTCTTCGTGGGGCTATGGGCAAACAGTCAAATATTCAGTGTCAAAGTTGTCATGGAGATATGAATGCAGTTGGTAAACATGGAAGAGTGGGTTGGTTAGATGAGCCAAACTGTCAATCATGCCACCAAAATGGACAAAGATATACAACAGCAGTTACAAATACAAGTACAGGTACATTAAGAGCATCACTTGACAACAGATTTGCTACAAATGCAAATACTCCTCAAGCGGGTATAAGTATGTATAGATTTAGTACAGGACATGGAAATATGCAATGTTCAGCTTGTCACGGTTCTACTCATGCGATCTATCCAAGCTCTCATGCAGAAGACAACTTACAAAGTATTGCAGTTCAGGGACATGAGGGGACTATAGCGGAATGTACAGCTTGTCATACAACTATGCCAAGTACTACATCAGGTGGACCACATGGGATGCATGAACTAGGGCAAAGCTGGATAAGTAACCACAAACAAGCAGCAAGAAGTAATGTTGCTCAATGTACAGCTTGTCATGGAACAGATTATCGAGGAAGTGTTCTCTCTAAAACATTCAGTGCAAGAAGTTTTAGTGTAGAACATGGAACAAAATCTTATACAGCTAATCAAGTAGTCACTTGTTATGATTGTCATAATGGACCTAACGGAGAGTAATACTCTTTAAAATTATATTCTCTATCGTTTCAAGGGGTGCGCAAACCACCCCTTGAAATTGAGTTCTATTAAAAGTTTGTTGGCGTTTGGCAAGTTGTGCTGTGTGTATTGATATATTTTCAAGCATTTGTTCTTTTGTTACTTTTGCATCAAGGTATTCTAAAACTTCTACAATCCCTATCGCTCCCATAGCGTGAGGCAGACGAGAATATTTTTGTTCAAGAAAACTCACTTCATCCACCAAACCCATCGCAAACATTTTTTGAGTTCGTTTTTTAATTCGTTCTCGTAAAACTTCTCGTGAAACATCAATATTAAAAATAGGTAGATTTTCTATAACAGCTTGAGGTGGATTTTGCAAAAACCATTCTGAGGGAGTCAATCCTGAAGCTTCATAAATAAAAAGTGCTTTTTCTATTCTGTAACTATCAGTATGTGAAATTTTACTTATGTATGCTTCATCTATTTTAAGTAAGTCTTGGTAGCATTTCTCTAAATCTTGTAGTTTTATCTGAACTTTTTTATTGATTGCATCATTTGCATTTGGGATTTTTGACAAGCCTTCAACGAGTGACTTTAGATAAAAAGAAGTGCCTCCAACTATCACTAAATTTTTTCCATTCTTTTGACACTCTTTTAACACTTTTTGATACAGTTTTATAAAAATATCTACACTGAAATATTCATCTGGATAGAGTTCGTTGATACCAAAATGTTTTATCAAAGAGAGTTCTTTTTTTGAGGGTTTTGCACTTACTATATCTATCTCTTTGTAGATACTTAAAGAGTCTATAGAGAGTATATAGGCATCTATTTGTTGGGCGATTTTAATTGCTAAATCACTTTTTCCTGATGCAGTTGGACCAATGAGTGCGAGTTGTTTCATAAAAATATTATAGCATTTTAAAACAACTTTGGATAGAATAAGGAAAAAGAATAATTCAGGGAGCAGTGATTGGAAAATTTCATAAAAAAAGCAAAAGATTTTAATGAACTTGTCATGTTTGAACACTCCATCTTCTCCCTTCCTTTTATTTTTATCGCCATGATTGTAGCAGCCGATGGCTGGTTTGGTTTTTGGCTTCTTATCATGGGTGTTGGAGCAGCTCTTAGTGCTCGTAATTTTGCCATGGGTGTCAACCGTTATGCCGACCGTGACATAGATGCACAAAATCCAAGAACTGCTAATCGTCCAAATGTTGATGGGAGACTCGATAGTGCAAGTGTCTTAATTTTCATCTTTGTAAACGCAGCTGTTTTTGTGATTATCGCTTATATGATCAACTCTCTTGCCTTTGCTCTTAGTGTTCCAATTTTATTGATACTAGGTTCATACTCCTACTTTAAACGTTTTTCTTCTTTAGCCCATATTATTCTTGGTATATCTTTAGGTCTTGCCCCTATCGCTGGTGTTGTCGCAGTTGAAGCAAACATTCCCCCTTGGTCTGTTCTTCTTAGTCTTGGTGTTATCTTTTGGGTGGCTGGATTTGATTTACTCTACTCTCTGCAAGATATTGATTTTGATAAAGAGAAAAATCTACACTCTATTCCCTCAAAATTTGGAGCAAACGCGACACTATTTATATCAGCACTTTTTCATGCTTTGAGTGTTATTTTTTGGATTATGTTTGTATGGGTAGCTGGACTTGGATTTTTTGCTTTTTTCGCTGCGTTTGCTAGTGGGCTTGTTCTGGCTTATGAACAAAAATTAGTTCGTAAAGATTTTACTCAGATTGATCGTGCTTTTTTTACAGTTAACGGATATCTTGGTGTTGCATTTTTAGCATTTATAGTTTTAGATAAGGTGCTTGTATGAGTACACCTCGCTTAATCCCCGCACCAATAAGCCTTGTTTTTAGTGAAGCCACGCAAAACACAGAAGCTTATGATAGAGAGTATCATCAACTGAGTGAATCAGATGAAAATGCCATTCAGCAGTGGCTCAAACTCGCAAAAGCTAGAGGTGAGACTTCAGATACCGATCCTGTGTTACTCCAACTTGTCGTAGAACTCCATAATAAAATAGATATGCTTGAAATGTTTTTAAAAGATGAACATCCAACTCGTATTTCACTTACGAATGAAGCTAATATTAATGCTATTGGTTTTGAGCATTTTAGTATTGCTGAGTCTTTATTTACAAAAGGCACTACATACTATGCACGTATAGCGATGCCTGTTCATCCTAAACGCGATGTCGGTGTCTTTTGTACAGCCCTTAGTGAAACGCTTGCACAATTTACAAAGATGCATGAGAGAGATGAAAAAGAGTGGGCTTCTTATATGACAGCCAGAGAACGAGTTCTTATCCGTGAGATGAAAGAGAAAAAAGCATGAATATTCCACAAATAGACTTGTCTAATTTTCACATCGAGTATGTTGTCGTATTAATGGCAGGAATCATCCTTTATCTCCTCTACTATGTTTTTACTAAAGATATAAATTATACAAAAAACATTCGTTCCGTTGCTACCGTTGCAGAAGAGCTGAACAGAGAACTATTTTATCTCAAAAAAAAGCTAGAAGAGACACAAAAAAATATTACAAAAAATTCTCAACGCATGAACGATAGTGAAATTTATGAAGAGATAGAACGCAGTGTTTATGATATGATGAATCCTTTCACACAAGGAATGCAACAGCTTCAAGAAAATATAAACTATCTTGAGGCAGAACTAAACACACGTGTTTCTCAACTTGAAAATGGTGTAAAACAAATCTCCATTCCTTCTTCTATTCATGGAAATGATGATGCAAAAATTATCTCGTTATTTAAACAAAGTGTTTCTGTTGATACTATCTCTAAAGAGTTGCACATTTCAAAACCTGAAGTAGAATTTGTTCTTAAAATCAACCGACTACAATAGAGTCTCCTTTGAATGCAGACAGAAAATTATTTACTTTAGTTGCCATCTTGATTGGTATTAGTATTGTTTTATCTTACTCCTTATCAGTCTATGCAACATTACTTTTTAATACAAATGAATTTCATTTTGCACTTAGACAAGCCATCTTTGGAATTTTAAGTTTAACAATCATGTTTATTCTTTCTCTTCTTAACCCTGACAAATGGTTCAGTCCTTTAGGCTTTACACTCTTCTTAGGTTCTCTCGCTTTAATGATTGCTATGCCTTTTTTACCTGCAACATTAGTTTCAGAAGTGGGTGGTGCAAAACGCTGGATAAAGCTTGCTGGTTTTTCTCTTGCACCTGTAGAATTTTTCAAAGTTGGATTTATCTACTTTTTAGCATGGAGTTTTTCACGACGATTAGGACATCACAAAGGTATGGGAGTTATAAGTGAGTTTAAACGATTCATCCCTTATGGTGTTGTATTTGTAGGCTCAATGTTTATCATCGCATTTTTACAAAAAGATTTAGGCCAAGTAGTTGTTTTAGGTCTTACACTTTTGTTTATGCTTATTTTTGCAGGAAGCAGTTTTAAGTTCTTCATCAGCATCTTAGCTGGGATTTTTTCTGCTGTAATTATCTTTATATTAACTGAAGAGCACAGAATACTCCGCATAAAATCATGGTGGTCACTTGCACAAAACTCAGTACTTGAACTCTTACCTGCTTCAATCGCCGATAAACTAAGAGTCCCCGTAGAAGTAGAACCTTATCAAATCGGTCACTCACTCAATGCTATTCATAATGGCGGGCTCTTTGGTGTGGGACTTGGAAATGGTACTTTTAAACTTGGCTTTTTATCAGAAGTTCATACCGATTTTATCTTAGCAGGTCTTGCTGAAGAGTTCGGTTTTGTAGGTGTTCTTACTGTAGTTGTTATCTTTTTACTTATCTTGCATCGTATCTTTAAAATCGCCAATCGCTCAAAAAAACAGACACTTTATCTCTTTAGTATAGGTATCGGTCTTTTACTGGCATTTTCTTTTATGGTTAATGCTTACGGCATCAGTGGAATTACTCCTATTAAAGGACTTTCAGTTCCATTTTTAAGTTATGGTGGTTCAGCTATGCTAGGAGCTGCGTTTGGCATCGGTATGGTGCTAATGGCCTCTAAAAAAGCAAATATGGACAAAGGAGTACTAAAATGAAGTTATGTATAACAGGTGGGGGTACAGGTGGACACCTTATGATAGCAGATGCTCTTCTTGAAGCGGCTCACAAAGAGGGACACGAGTGTATCTTTATCGGCTCAACTCACGGACAAGATAGAAAATACTTTGAAACAAACAGTGCATTTTCTGATGTCTATTTCCTTGAGACAACAGGTGTAGTCAATCAAAGAGGTCTTGGTAAACTTAAAGCACTTTTTAAAATATTTAAAGCCTTTTTAACATCTCGAACTCTTTTAAAAAAACATAATATTGATGCAACATACAGTGTTGGTGGTTTCTCTGCTGCACCTGCTGCATTTGCAACACTTAGTAGATCTATTCCTCTTTTTATACATGAACAAAATGCAGTCACTGGACGACTCAATGCCCTTTTAAAACCCTATGCAAAAAGTTTCATCTGTGCTTATGATGAAAACTCTTCCATACACGGTTACCCTGTCCAAGAAGTTTTTTACAAAAATGCAAGAGTTAGAGAAAGTCTAAATACTATTATATTTTTAGGCGGAAGTCATGGAGCTCGTGCTATCAATGACTTAGCTTTAAGTGTTGCCGAAGAACTCTCAGAGCGCAGCATACACATCATCCATCAAGCAGGTGAAGCTGATTATAAGAGAGTTAAAAAAGAGTATGAAAAACTTGGTGTTACAGTAGAGCTTTATGCCTTTACAAAAGAGCTCGATACCCTCATCACAAAAGCGGATTTAGCAATCTCACGAGCAGGTGCTTCAACTCTTTGGGAACTCACAGCCAATGGCTGTCCAGCACTGTATATCCCCTACCCTTATGCATCAGGTGACCATCAGTTTCATAATGCTGCGTTTATTGTAAAAAATGAAATGGGTTGGTGTCAAAGAGAAGGTACAGACTTACAAACGCAACTGCTTATTCTTTTAGATAACCCCTTAAAAGAAAAAAGTGAAAAACTCCTCTCATACAGCACAAAAGATGTTGCCTCTCAGATGATAGATGAAGTACAAAAGGCTCTAACACATGCATGAACTCGCACAACATTTAGTAGATTTAATCTTTGACTGGGGATATCTTGGCATCTTTATTATGATGGCGATAGAGTCTTCTTTTATCCCCTTTCCTAGTGAAATTGTACTTATTCCTGCTGGATATTTAGCTTCCAAAGGAGATATGAGTATTATTATGATTATGCTCTCTGCTCTTGGTGGTTCTTTAGTTGGTGCATTTATTAACTACTATCTTGCATTAACACTTGGTAGAAAATTTTTACTCTCGTATGGAAAATACTTTTTTATAAAAGAAGAAGCTCTTTTAAAAATGGAAAACTTCTTTACTAAACATGGACATATTTCTACTTTTACAGGTCGTTTGATTCCTGGCATTCGTCAACTCATCTCCATACCCGCTGGTCTTGCTCGAATGAATCTTCTTGAATTTTCTCTTTTTACATCTTTAGGTGCTGGTATTTGGGCTTTAGTTTTAACACTTTTAGGATTTTTTATAGGTGAAAATCAAGCACTTATTACAGAGTACTTAAGAGAAATTACTCTAGTAGTCTTAGTATTTTTATTTATACTAGTTTTGGTATACTTCAATTATCAAAAAAAGAGAAGGTAATTTTATGAAAGAAAATATAAATTATATGTTTGAAGCTGGTTTTCTTGGAACACGAGCACCATTTTTTATGGACTTTGTAACTTTAATTGTAGTTTTTTTACCACTTATAGTCTTTAGTTCAATCTTATTTGCTAGAAAAGGAAAGTATGCTTTACATGCAATAACTCAAAACATCATCTTTGTTACAGCGGTCATCGTTCTTGGTTATTTTGAACTTGGTGTTCGTGTAGGTGGTGGTTTTGATGCTTTTATGCAAGGGAGTAGTGTTTCACATACTTATGCTTCTATAGTTCTAGTTTTACATATACTTATAGCAGTAGTTATGTTATTTTACTGGATAATGACTGTTCTCAATGCGAACATTCAATACAAAAGAGGTTTAATCCCTGGACCAAAAGCAAGACAGCATAAACTCTTAGCTGCGAAAACTTTTATCGCTATTATCTTTACATCTTTTAGTGGTATTTGGGTTTATTTATTACTATTCGTATATTAATTTTTAAAGGAAATTAAATGTTAGAAATCAACCAAAAAGCACCTGAGTTTTGTCTACCAAATCAAGATGATGTAGAGATATGTTTGCGAGATTTAAAAGGCAAATGGATAGTACTTTATTTCTACCCTAAAGACAACACACCTGGATGTACAACAGAAGCTTGTGAATTTACCGAGGCTGCACCAGACTTCTCAGACCTAGATGCTATTATCTTAGGTGTAAGTGCTGATAGTACTAAAAAACATCGTAATTTTATCGAGAAAAAAGAGCTTGGAATTACACTCTTAAGTGATGAAGAGACAAGTATGATGCAAGAGTATGGCGTTTGGCAACTCAAGAAAAACTATGGCAAAGAGTATATGGGGATTGTTCGTACAACTTTTATAATCAATCCAGATGGAGTTATAAAAGCTGTCTTTGAAAAAGTGCGTGTTAAAGAGCATGTTGCTAAAGTTCAAGCGAAGTTAGAAGAATTACAAAAATAGTATATGTAGATAATATTTCAAAATATTATCTACCAATATAATTTACACCTTGTACATGACCGTAAAAATCTACAAAGATGTAAATATTTTGTTTTGCTAAATCTTGAACATTTAAATTTTGATAGTTAACTACCCATTCTACCTTATCCACAAACTGTTTTTTATCTGTACTTACAATAGGGACTTCCAACCAAGAGGCATCTATCTTCTTGGTTTGTACTAACATCCAAAGTCTTTTTCGTGCAGCTCTTTGTATATCTTTTTTGGATAATTCCACTTTAGAAGCACAAGAGTGATTATGCTCATGCTTCGCTTTTATATACAATTCATCTTTAACATGAATCTTATTCTCTTGTGCATAAAGTGGATTTATGCCCAAAATTAGTGCTGTAATTATAAATATATTTTTTCCTGATTTTTTCATATTATAGTTCCTTTAAAATACTTACTATAAATTATAGCTAATCTATTTAAACAACTACACTTTTTAACATTTAAGAAAACCTAAAGCATAAAGATAAGAACAATAAAAGTAATCTTTGGTAAGATTCGTGTTAAGAACAAGAGAAGGAAACCTATCAATGGACAAGCCTACAATTTTAATAATTGACGACAAAAAAATAAATCTAGATATAGTTGTAGGACTTTTAGGTACTACTTATAATGTCACTGTAGCACTCAATGCCACAAAAGCTTTCCAAATAGTAGAAAAAAAAGCTATTGATTTAATACTCCTTGATATTCTTATGCCAGATATCGATGGTTTTGGAATCTGTAATCTCTTAAAGTCTAAAGTAGATACAAAAGATATTCCTATTATATTTATCACTGCAAAAACAGATGAAGATAGCATAGAAAAAGCTTATGAAATAGGTGGTATTGATTATGTTACTAAACCATTTAAACCAAAAGAATTGTTAGCAAAAATTAAACGAGAGTTAAAGTTACAAACACTCCAAAAAGAGTTAACACTCTTAGCTTCGACAGATCCAATGACAAAACTATACAATAGAAGGTATTTCTCAAAAATATCAGAACACATATTTGATTTAGCACAAAGAAACAATCAAAAAACTTCTGTCATAATGATTGATATTGATAAATTTAAAAATATCAATGATACATACGGACATAAAGTTGGTGATAATGTTATTATTAACTTAGCAAATAAGCTCATATCAAATCAAAGAAAAAGTGATGTTATTTGTAGGTTTGGTGGCGAAGAATTTGTAATACTTTTACCAAACACACCATTACAAGGTGCAAAAAATGTAGCTTTAAAAATAAAAAATGATGTAGAAAACTCAAAAGTCACTACAGATACAAATCAAACAGTAAAATATACAATTAGTTTAGGTTTGTCACAAATCAATATAGAAGATACTCGAGGAATTGAATCTGCCTTAACACGAGCGGACAATGCTCTTTATGAGGCAAAAATAAGTGGTAGAAACAGAGTATGCACTCAATAAATATTAAAAGTAGATAACTTGATAAAAAAAACATATATAGATACATCGCACTTTTCAAACATAGATGTAGATATTGGGCTTATGCATATGGCAGGGGATGAAGAACTTTACTTTAAAATTTTACATAATTTTTATAATCATTACAAAGATTTCAATCTTGAGCACCTAAATGAAGAAGATATTATCAGAGAGATACACACTATAAATAGTTTATCTGCAAATATAGGTGCAAAATCTTTATATACTATAACAACTGCCCTAGATAAAACACACAATGAGATGTTGTTACCTCAATTTTACATAAGACTCAATCTAGTCATAGAAGAACTCAAAACCTTACAAGATATACAAAACACTAAAATGACAACCCAAATACTTAAGGAGACTACACAAGAACACAGAGATGAGTTATTTCACAAACTCAAAATAGCACTAGAAAATGAACTTCCAAAAAATTGTTATGATGCTATAAAAACACTTCAAGAGTCTAAATTATCTCCTATTGAAGAGAATAAACTAACAGAGATACAAGAGTGTCTTAATCTATTTGAGTTTGAAAAAGCAACACTGATTATATAACTTACAAGAAACTTTAAACAAATATTCGGTATAATTTCGCGATTTTTATTATGTTTTTTTGCACAATAAACAATTAACAGATTATGTCAAAAACTGGTGCAAACCACTCTTTAGTGGTATTTGTCCGACATCTTCAAAGCTAACCAGTAAAACTCTGGCTCGATAAACGCAGCCTTTAAGGATTACCCTATGGTAACTATGAAAGACCTATTAGAATGTGGTGTACACTTCGGACACCAAACTCGTCGTTGGAACCCGAAAATGAAAAAATATATCTTCGGTGTTCGTAAAAACATTTATATCATTGATTTACAAAAGACTTTACGTTATTTCCGTAACACTTATACAATCGTTATGGATGCAGCGGCTGAAGGGCAAACTGTTCTTTTCGTTGGTACTAAGAAACAAGCTCGTAACTCTGTAAGAGATGCTGCTATCGCTTGTAATATGCCATATGTAGACAACAGATGGTTAGGTGGTATGCTTACTAACTTCCCAACTATTCAAAAATCTATCCGTAAACTTGATATTATTTCTGAAATGCAAGAAAATGGTCAAATTGATCTTCTTACAAAAAAAGAAGCATTAATGCTTTCTCGTAAAAAAGAAAAACTTGAAATGTATTTCGGTGGTATCCGTAATATGAAAAAACTTCCTGATATGTTATTTGTTGTAGATGCAGTAAAAGAGCACATCGCTGTTTTAGAAGCACGTTGCTTAAACATTCCAGTTGTAGCTCCACTTGATACTAACTGTGATCCAGACCTTATCACTTACCCAATTCCTGGTAACGATGATGCTATCCGTTCTATTCAGCTTTTCTGTCGTGAAATGACTGCAGCTATCAATGAAGGTAAAGCACTTCGTGATGCACCAGCTGAAGAAGAGCAAACTGAAGAAGAAGTAGTTACAAAATCTCCTGTGACTGAAGAAGTTCCAGTAACAGAGGAAGTATAATCATGGCAGCAGTTACAGCAGCAATGGTTAAAGAGTTGCGTCAAGCAACTGATGCTCCTATGATGGATTGTAAAAAAGTTCTTGTTGAAGCTGATGGAGACATGGTAAAAGCAACTGAACTTTTAAAAGAACGCGGTATCGCTAAAGCAGCTAAAAAAGCAGATCGTGTTGCTGCTGAAGGTCTTGCTGGAATCGTTATTGCTGATGATTTTTCTAAAGCAACTGTTATTGAGATAAACTCAGAAACAGACTTTGTTGCACAAAATGAAGGTTTTAAAAAATTAGTAAAAGATACTGCACAAGACATCTATACTAACCAACCAGCAGATGTTGCTACATTTAATGCAAGTGAATTTGGTAAAATTTTTCAATCAGAAGTAATCAAAATCGGTGAAAAAATTGAACTTAGACGTTTCAACACTTTAACTGCCGATGCTACTACTGCACTCAACGGTTATATTCACTCTAATAGTAGAATTGCTGTTATCATTACTGCAAAATGTGATAGCGAAAAGACTGCCGAGGGTATGAGAGATATGCTTAAGCAAGTTGCTATGCATGCATCTGCAATGAAACCAACAACACTTTCTTACAAAGATTTTGATGCTGAGTATGTTGCAAGTGAAACTGTTGGTAGAATTGAAGTTATCAAAAAAGAGAATGAAGAGTTAGCTCGTCTTAAAAAACCTCTTAAAAATGTACCAACTTACATCTCTATGAGCCAATTAACTGATGAAATTTTAGCACAGGCTGAAGCTGATATCAAAGCTGATTTAGCTGCTCAAGGTAAACCTGAAAAAATTTGGGATAAAATTGTTCCTGGTTCATTAGCTCGTTTTATCTCTGATAATACTACTTTAGACAAAGAACAAGCTCTTCTTGACCAAAACTATGTTTTAGATGAGAAGAAAACTGTAGCGCAAGCTGTTACAGCAGCTGCTAAAGCTCTTGGTGGAACTGCTGAGATTACTGAATTTGTTCGCCTTGAAGTTGGTGAAGGAATTGAGAAAAAAGAAGATGATTTTGCTGCGGAAGTTGCTGCACAAATGGCTTAATCCTTAGGATTAATTTTTCTTTTTACTTCAAAGCTTAGGGGTTTCCTCCTAAGCTTTTTTTTTGCCAGTTTTTTAAACTATATTCCATATCATATCCTCTCCCTTCCCCTATTTTAGCCATTACTTACACTCCAAATAGAAAGTATTAAGTAAACGCAAGCTATAATTTATGCAATAAAAATTTTATGTACTCTTAAGATTTTTCAGCTTGAAATGTACTATCAATTTTTATTAAAACAAAGCTATCAGGAGATAATCTTAGTGAAATTTAAGTTATTATTACTAATATTATTTTTTACAATAAATTTATATGCTCAAAAAGATGATGTTTTGGCATCGCTTTCAAAAGATATGACCAGATTTGCCGAAGTTGCAACTGTGACAAAGCAAAATGAAGCCTATCAGCCCTATATCATTTCTGTTTTTAAGGGAGAAGAGTTAGAAAAAATTGGTGTATCCAACCTTAAAGAGGCATTAGAACTTGTACCTGGTGTTGATATGGCAACAGATAATTTTAATAATAAAACCCCTATCTTTAGGGGTTCAAATCCTGCAGCTTATGGACAAACAAAACTTTTTATCGATGGGGTAGTGGTAAATAACCTCTTTTTTGATGCATTTTCAGAATATCTTAATATGCCTATTGAAATGATAAAAAGAATCGAGGTCGTTCGTGGTCCAGGAAGTAAAACTGATGGAGTGAATGCTTATGCAGGTTCTATCAATATTATCACTTATGCTGAGAGTTTTGAAGGTTTTGAATCAAGTGATAAGTTGATTTTTAAAGGAGGCTCTTATAACTATAAAATGGGTGGTTTTGTTAAAACTTTTAAACAAGATGATTTTAAAGCTTTTGTAGATTTTTACTACCAAGAAGATGATAAAAAATTGTATGCGGGTATTGATGGATTTTCTCAGGGTTCCATGAGTATTCCCGGCCTTTACGATAATACTGGTTTAGCTCAAACAGGCTACGCTCCAGTATGGTTAAAAGATTATTCTTTAGGAGTAAATCTTTCCTATAAAGATTTCACCATAAAAGCAAGAGTGCTTGAGCACTCTCAAGGAAGTGCTTATGGTATCAACCTTTCATTGCCAGAGCATCAAGATCGCTTAAAATTGCCAAGTTACTATTTAGAACTTGGATATAGCAAAAATATCGATGATTTTACCTTTGATATTAAAGCCGGTGTAAAATACGATTCATTTGATTCAAAAGCTAAACTTGGTCCTGATGGAGAACAGTTTATGGATTATGAAAAGTTCCTAAACGGTGGAGGTATCACTAATGTTAATTTTCCAAATGGCATCTATGGAGAACATCTAGCCAAACAAAGAACACTTTATCAATCATCTTACTTAAAATATAGTGGAATCGACCGTCATATTATCACAACTGGTTACCGTTTAATCAAAGAGAAGACCACAGATATGGTCTCAAAACTCTCGAACTGGACAACAGGTGATACCGCACTAGTAGATTATACAAATAGATTACCATTTTTTGACAAAAATGCTAAAAGAGATGTTACTATTCTATCGTTACAAGATGATTTTACTTTTAGTAATCAGTTAAGTTTTCTTTATGGATTTAATTATGAAACTACATCTTATAAAGATGCAGGCTTTGAGCCTAGAGTTTCTATAGTGTATCAGATTGACACAAATAATATCCTTAAAGCAATGTATAGCCAATCACATAGAAATCCATCTTGGCAGGAAATGTTCACAGCAAACAATGCCGCAAGAGTTGGAAGTAGTGATTTAAAACCTGAAAAAGTGGATGCTTTTGAACTAGTTTATATCAAAAAGTTTTCAAGCGACTCTTATTTACAAAGCAATCTTTTTTATCTATTAAATAAAGATCAAATATATAATTCAGCTACAGACCCCATATATAAAAATATTTTAGATACGGATTTATACGGATTGGAGTTTGAATATAAAGGGAAACTTTCATCAAGCGATAGTGTGTACCTCAATTACTCTTATGTAAATGGGAAAAGTAAACTCAAAAATGGTACTAGTGATATACCTTTAGCGAATGTGGCACACCATTTAGCCAAAGGGTATCTTATGCATGAGTTTAACAATGCCATCACTTTGAGTAGTGTTATAAAATATGTTGGACCAAAGACAAGAGCTTCCTCTGAATCGCGTCAAAAAGTAGATGACTACTTAACAGTCGATACATCCTTGTATTATAAAAACAGCAAGTATGATTATACTGTTACAGCAACTGTAAAAAATTTATTTGACCAAAAAGTTGTATACCCATCGGCCCCAAACACCTATATAGAAGATTATATGCAAGAGCATAGAAATTTTTTAATAACTTTTACAAAGGAGTTTTAGATGAAAAAAATTATTCTTTCCCTATTTTTTTTAAGTATTACTGCCTTTGGATTTGATTATAATGAAATTTTGTTAAAAACACAAGCAACTATTTATCCAAAAATTATACTTTTAGATAAAAATTTAAATAATAAATTAGTAAATGGGAGAATTATATATACGATTATTTATGATCATGAAGATTATCAAACAGCTTTAAATATCAAGGCATTTATAGATAAAACATATAATGGTTTTTTTGATACATACCCATATGAGATTAAATTAATTCACTGTGTTGATTTGTCTACAGAAACTGATGCAACTGCTATTTATGTATTAAACACATGTATTGATGTAAAGTATCTAGCCGAGATTGCAAAAGAGAAAGGAATCATATCCTTTGCATATGACATTAACAATTTAGGAAAAGGATTGTTATTTTCACTCAATATAGAAAGATCCACCGTTTTTTACCTCAATAAAGAGAAAGCTTCTTCAAGTAATGTAGATTTTGTCACTCCTCTGTTGCAAATGGTCAAGTTTGTGACCAAAGAAAATAGCTAAGATTGTTGGAAAAAAAGTTGATGAATCTATGAAAAAGCACAATACACACTCCTTATCTTCAAGGATTGTTTTTTCTATAACTCTTGTCTCTATTTTGATGATTTTAATTGTATTTTTTGTTTTGGAAAGAATCAATAAAGATGCTTTTTATAATGTAGAAATAGAAAAAGCAAACATAATCGTAACTACTATAGAACCACTTATAGCAATTAATCTGTATCTTCAAATGAATACTAATGCAGAAAAAATTGTAGATAACTTAATAATAAATCCAAATATACTTTCAGTAAAAATTTTTAAAAACAACAAGATGATGTATCAGGCAGAAAGTCAAAAAAAAGATATAGAAAACTCTTTTGTTGTTGAAAAAACTGTTTTTCAGCCTAATTCTCAAAAAAAGATAGGTAAAATTGTACTCACTTACTCTAGTGAAAACTACAAAGAGTTGCAAAATAGATATACTAACTTAACAGTCAGTGTGCTTATAGTGTTAGTTTTTCTTTTCGTAATACTTGGTTTATATATTAAGAGAATCCTCAGACCACTGCGTAAGATGGGCAAAACATTAAAAAATTATACTCCAAAATCAAATATTCATTTTCCCTTTACAGATGAAGATAATGAAATAGGTCAGATTTCAAATGCTCTTAATGACATGCAACAAAAAATTATTGCATACTCTAAGGAACAGGAAAATATCAATAAATATCTTGAAAAAATTGTAGATGAAAAAACTTTAAAACTACAAACACAACTTTATACAAATGATTTAACAGGCTTACCAAATAGATTGAGTTTGGTTAATGATATTGCCGATTTTGACTACGGAGCATTGCTGATAATTAATATAGATGACTTCAAAGAAATAAATGATTATTTTGGGAATGTAATAGGAGATAGTGCTTTAATAAGTCTTGCAAATAAGTTAGGCTATACATTAAATAATGATAAGAACTTAGAACTTAAACATCTGCATGGGGATGAGTTTGGTATTTTGATTAAGATACGACCATCATTGGAAGATTTTATAAAAATCATTCAAAATGTACTCAATGATATTGAGAATATGACCTTTCATTATGAAAATAATGAATTAGGAATAAGGGTTACCATTGGAGCAGTATATGGATTAGAAGGTGCTTTAGAAAAAGCGGATATTGCTTTGAAAGTCGCAAAGAAAAAACATTTAACCTATATGATTTATGATGAAAATCTCAATATAGAAAAACAGTATGAAGATAATATGCAGTGGATAAAAAAATTAAAAATTGCTATCACTCAGGATAAAATAGTTCCATTTTTTCAACCAATTTATGATAATAAAAGTGGAAAAATTGTCAGCTGTGAATCTTTAATTCGTTTGATAGATGAAGAGAATAATGTAATACCACCCTTTAAATTTTTGGCAGTTGCTCAAAAAAGTAGAGTTTATAGTAAGTTGACAAGAATTATGCTTAAAAAAAGTTGTGAATACTTTGAAAATATTGATTGTGATTTTTCAGTGAATTTATCCATCACTGATATACTTGATGATGAAATTATTACATATCTTAAATACAAAATCAATAAACATAATGTTTCAAACAAAATTATTTTAGAGATACTTGAGACAGAGGGAATTGAAAATTATGAAGAGATATCACTCTTTATTAATGATATGAAATCTTTAGGTTGTAAAATTGCTATTGATGATTTTGGCTCTGGATATTCAAATTTTGAGTATCTTATAAAATTAAATATTGATTATGTTAAGATAGATGGAACACTCATCAAGAATATAGATACAGATAAAAATAGCCAAATCATTACACAAACGATTGTAGATTTTGCAAATAAACTCAATATTTTTACAATAGCAGAGTATGTGCATAATGAAGCGGTTTTTAAACGTGTCAAAAGACTCAAAGTTACACGTACTCAGGGTTATTATCTTTGTGAACCACAAAGAGAGGTACGAGATTTAATTTTAGAAAATCATAAAAGCTTAGGGGTGCGTTTCTAAGCTATTTTTTTTACCTACATTCGCTATAATTCTCACATGAACTTATTATCTGCTAAAAACTTATCTCATACCTTTGAATGTGAACTATTCTCAGATGTTTCTTTAGAACTAAATACACATGAATCTATTGCCATTGTAGGAATGAGTGGAAGCGGAAAGTCAACTCTTTTACACATCTTGTCAAGCTTATTAAAACCAGAAAAAGGTGAAGTTTTTATTTTAGGTGAAAATATTTACCAACTCAAAAGCTCCAAACTAGCAACACTTAAACGCAACTATCTTGGTCTTGTGTTTCAATCACACTATCTTTTTAAAGGTTTTAGTGCTTATGAAAACTTGGAAGTCGCAGAAATTTTATCAAAACAGACTATAAATGAAACACTTTTAAGTCGTTTAAATATCCAAGAGTGTATCCATCAAAAAGTAACAGAACTCTCAGGTGGACAACAACAACGAGTCTCAATCGCTCGTGTTTTAACAAAAAAGCCTACACTCATTTTTGCTGATGAACCTACTGGAAACTTAGACACTTCAACAGCTCATGAGGTAATGCAACTCTTTTTTGAGTATACTCAAGAGCATGATGCTGGTATGATACTTGTAACCCATGATGAACAGTTAGCACATCTATGCGATAAAGTCTATAAGCTAGAAGACAAAGCACTTATTCAGGTGAAGTAATGCAATGGGCAGTTATATTTAACGAAACAAATATTGTTGGATTTATCTTACTCTTTTTTCGTTTTGCAGCTCTTTTTGTAGCAACTCCTATTTTTTCACATAAAAATATTCCGATGAATATCAAAGCTTCTTTAGCTTTCTTTTTTACTGTTGTGTTTTACAACTCAATGCCTCCACTTGCAATCAGTATCGATGTACCGAGTATTGTTCTTGCGATACTAAGTGAATTATTATTAGGATTAGCCGTTGGCATCATCTTACAACTCGCCTATAATGTTATTACTTTTGCAGGTGGTCAAATCTCTTTTATGATGGGTTTTTCAATGGCGAGTGCTATTGACCCACAATCGGGTGTTTCTATGCCAATTATCTCTCAATTTTTATCTCTTTTAGCTCTTATGATACTCCTAGCTTTAAACCTACATCACTGGATGCTACTCTTTATAGATAGTTCTTTAAGAACTGTACCACTTGGTGGATTTGTACTAAGCCCTAACTTATTTCATTATGTCATCCATGCAGCAGCAAATATGTTTTTAGTAGGGTTTATGATTGCTTTTCCTATTATTGCTCTTTCTTGGCTAGCAGATGTTATATTTGGTATGCTTATGAAAACCATGCCACAATTTAATCTACTTGTAATTGGTTTTCCAATTAAAATCATGGTGTCATTCGCTGTTCTAATTGCCACTATTACAGCAACTATGCTAATCGTAAAAGGGCAAATGCAAGAAGCTTTTAATGCATTAGAGATACTATTTTAGTTTTTTTTTGCTACAATATAGAAATGATGATTTTAATTAAAAAATTAAAGGTATATGCATGAAAATATTGCTTCTCAATGATAATCCTGTAGTCAATAAACTTGTAACTCTCAGTGCTCAAAAAACTTCTGATGAACTTGATGTCACAAGCTCACTTGATAATATTTCAAAAAATTCATATGACCTTTTAATAGTAGACGATACAATTTATCATGATGATATTCTTAATGATATAAAGAAAAAAATTTCTTACACAAAATCTTTATTTATCTGTTCAAGAGATGCAGAAGAAGTATATACATTTGATTCTGTATTAAAAAAGCCATTTTTGCCTACAGACTTAGTTGAACTCTTCTCTTCTATCTCAAGAGAAATAAATGCTATTGACCTTTCAAGCAAACAAGAAGAGGATGAGCTAACTCCTGATGATGAATTTGAAGATTTGGATGATGATTTTGGTGAAGATATTGATTTGGACACAGATATAACACAAAGTGTTTTAGACAACGATGAAGCACAAAAAGTCAAAGAGCTTCTTGATGAAACAAGTGAAGAACTTGAAGAACTTGAAGAACTTGAAGATTTAGATGATGAACTTGATTTAAGTGATATTGATTTAAGCTTTGAATCAGAAAAAGAACTTTCACTTGACGATGAAATAGATTTTGACCTTGAAGACAGTTTAGAACTTGAAAGTGACGATGAACTAGATTTTGACCTTGAAGATAGTTTGGAGCTTGAGAGTGAGGATGATATAAAAGATACAATCGAAGAAGAGGTTGAAGATGAAGAAGAATTTTCACTTGATGATGAACTAGACAATGAACTAAATTTTGACCTTGAAGATAGTTTGGAGCTTGAGAGTGAGGATGAAATTGAAGAAGAAATTTCACTTGATGATGTTAATATAGAAGATCAAATAAAAACTGCTGTAAGTGAACTTAGTGAAGAAGATTTAGAAGGAGAAGTCAGCGATGAGACACTCTTAGAAATCGCGGAAACTGAAATCGACTCATTTGATACCCTTAATTCTAAAGATTTAAAATTAGCTATCGGTGAAGAAGTTCAAGAAGTTGAAGAAGAAATCATTTTAGAAGACACAAGTGAAGATGATATTACAGAAGTTCCTTTAGAAAAAGAAAAAAGCACTAAAAAAAGTGTTTCATCAACAGATGGTGTAGAAGCTCTTAAAAACCTTTTAACTGCTCTTACAAATGAAAATGTAGCAGCATCAATGAAAGGGATGAAAATCAGTATCAACATTACATTAGGTGACAACTAAATGAGTTTTGTAAATGGTGCTGTTCTTGTTTTGTCAGGTCCAAGTGGTGCTGGTAAAAGTTCACTTATTAAAGAGATAGAACATGATATAGGTCCATACTATTTTTCTATTTCTACTACTACAAGACCCAAAAGAGAAGGTGAAACCCACGGTGTTGAGTACTACTTTGTAGATGAGGAAGAGTTCAGAAAAGACATAGAAGAAGATATGTTTTTAGAGTATGCACTTGTTCATGGAAACTACTATGGAACTTCCCTTAAACCTGTACGTAAAGCTTTAGAAGAAGGAAAATTAGTTCTTTTTGATATTGATGTTCAAGGAAACAATGCCGTTAATAACAGACTTGGAGATATTACAACTTCTGTTTTTATCTCACCTCCTACATTATCTGAACTCAAAAATCGTCTTACTAATCGTTCAACTGACACCCAAGATATTATTAATCGTCGTTTAAAAACGGCACGACTAGAAATACAACGAGTCTCTGAATATGATTTTTTGATTATCAATGACAAAATTGAAGAAGCAGCGGCAAAACTTTTACAAATAGCACATACAGCAAGACTCAAAAAACCACTTGATCAAATCAATGACTTTGTTTATAGATGGGAAGATTTAGAGAGTTAAGCAAAATTCGCTATAATTACAAAAAAATTAACTAAGGATTTTTCATGGGAATGCCTGGAACAACTGAATTATTATTAATATTAGGAATTGTAGTTTTACTATTTGGTGCTAAAAAGATACCTGATTTAGCAAAAGGTCTTGGAAAAGGAATCAAAAATTTCAAATCTGAGATGAAAGATGATGGAATAGAGACTGTAGAAGCAGATGTTCTAAAAGAAGTTGAAGGTAGTGATAAAACTGCATCAACAGAAGCTCCAAAAACAACAACACAAGCATAATACTTTGAAACAACGTGTATCGGCGCTATTGCGCGAAAAAATAGGTCGTGAGGTTGTTTTAGAAAAGCCACGTGACCGTTCTTTTGGTCACTTTGCTACTCCGATTGCTTTTTCTCTTGCTAAAGAACTTCGTAAATCACCTATGACTATAGCTGAAGAACTTTCATCATCTTTTGGTGAGTCTCCCGAATTTTCAGCTGTTGAGTCAGTAAAAGGTTACTTAAACTTTCGTTTAAGTGAGAACTTTTTAGCAGAGTATGCATCTTGGGCTTTAGATAACCCTTCTGCGTTTGCAAAACAAGAAAAAAATCAAAAAATACTTTTAGAGTTTGTTTCAGCAAATCCAACTGGACCACTTCATATTGGTCATGCTCGTGGGGCTGTTTATGGAGATACTCTTTATCGTTTAGCAAAACACTTAGGTTATGACATAACCGCTGAGTATTATGTAAATGATGCTGGAAATCAGATAGATTTACTTGGTCTTTCCATACAACTTTATGCTCGTGAAAACATCTTAAAAGAAGAAAATGTTGAGTATCCTGAAGCCTACTATAGAGGTGAATATCTTGAAAGTTTAGCTACGGGGGCACAAGAACATTTTGGAGTTGAGATTTTAAATGATGAGTCTCGTCAAAAAGAGCTTGCTATGTGGGCTAAAGATAAAGTAATGGAGATAGTTGTTGCTACATTAGCCGACACAAACATCCACTTTGATACTTTTGTTCATGAGTCTTCTCTTTATGATGACTGGGATAGAGTCATGAAAAAAATGGGCGATAATGTTTATGAAAAAGAGAACAAACTCTGGATAAAGTCAGAATCTAAAGGCGATGATCACGATAGAGTTGTTGTTCGTGATGATGGACGTCCTACTTACTTGGCTGGTGATATTGTGTATCACAACCAAAAGTTTGAACGTGGGTTTGACCACTACATAAACATTTGGGGAGCTGACCATCATGGTTACATCCCTCGTGTAAACGCAGCTATAGACTTTTTAGGATACGACTCAAACAAACTTGAAGTTCTTCTTTCTCAAATGGTTTCTCTTTTAAAAGATGGTGAGCCTTACAAGATGAGTAAACGTGCTGGTAATGTTATACTCATGAGTGATATAGTTGAAGAGATAGGTAGTGATGCACTGCGTTTTATTTTTGCTTCTAAAAAGAGCGATACTGCACTAGAATTTGACCTTGCTGAGTTTAAAAAGCAAGATAGTTCAAATCCTATCTTTTACATTCAGTATGCTCATGCTCGTATTCAAACGCTACTTAGTAAAGCTACCCTAACAAAAGAAGAGATAAACGCAGCAACTCTTAAAAACTTAGGAGAAAATGCAGATACACTTCTTTTTGATGCACTTTTGCTTCCTGAAATTGTTGAAGATGCTTTTAGTTCACGTCAAGTACAAAAGCTCCCAGAGTATCTCAAAACTCTTGCCGCATCTCTTCATAAATTTTACTATGATGTTAGAATGATTGGAACTGAAGATGAGGCAAAACTACTAAAACTTCTTTTAGTAGTTGCTCTTAGCATAAAGACTGGACTCTCTTTAATGGGTATCGAAGCTAAAGATAAAATGGTTAAAGAAGAAGAGTAATCTTCTGCTTTAACGGATTAACTTCTAGGTTTTATACCATTTACCAAAGCATAAAGTGTTGGTAAAAAGAACAAGTTCAAAACAGTTCCCCAAATAAGCCCAAAACCGATAGATATTGCAATAGGTTGGAGTATAACAGCCTGTCCACTCGCATAAAATATAAGAGTAAAAAGTCCTAAAAATGTCGTAATACTAGTTATGAGTATGGGACGTAGTCTATGTTTTGCACGAGTAAAAAACTCTTCACTCTTATGTGTTCCGTGCAAAAAGTCTAACATAATGATACCATCGTTTATAACAACTCCAGCAAGTCCTAAAATACCAATAATAGAAGGCATAGTAAGTGGAATACCTAAGAGTTTATGCCCAAGTAGTGCTCCAAGTATTGATAATGGTATAACACTCATAACCATGAGTACATACTTTACTTTTGAAAAGATAAACAGTAGTGTTATGAAGATAAGAAACATAGCCAATATAAGACTACTTTTCATATCTCCTTTGAGTTGATTACTCTTCTCTTTTTCTCCTAATAAATCAACATAAATGCCAGATTTAGCTATCTCATCTAAGATAGGTTGGAGCTTTTGGAGAACTTCTTCTGGAGTGATATTGCGTTTATCTAGGTTAGCATAAACTGTTTTAACTATGTTGCCATTTAGTTTGTTCATTATCTCATAATCTCGTATCTTTATTATCTCTGCTACATCTGTAAGTTTTACAAATCTGCCATCATTTAGAGTGATGTTAAAGTTTAAAAGAGTAGCTATTTTATCTTTGTTCTCATCTTCCGTTTTTATCTCCATAACACCACGATTATTTAATGTAGTTGATTGTCTGTGTTCAAGAAAAAAGTCACTCAAAAGCTTCGATATTGATGCTTCACTCAGTCCTAAACTCTCTCCATAAGAGTTTATCTTTATCTTATACTCCATCTTTCCATACTTAATGTTGTCGCTAAAGTTTGCAACATGTTCTATCTTTCTTAGTGCATCTTCAAGTCTTTTTATGCCTTTTTCTAAAACAGCATCTTCACTTCCAGAGAGATTTATCTGTATGTCACTTCTTATAAGTCCTGGTTTATCTTCACTTACACCAAGCTCAAGCATAGAGTACTTCTCTTTAAATGGTTCTATTATCTCTCTTAAACGCGGGGAGAGTTCAAAGGTTTGCTTCTCTCTGCGTTTATCTGCATTGTGAAAATCAAAACTAAAGTTTAAAACTGGGCTGATATATTCACTTATCCAGTTAGTATCTTTTCTATCATAGAGTTCAAGGGTGATATAGATAACATTGTTGTTAAACTCTGTCTCACCAGAGAGACTTCTTCTGTACCCTGCTGTGGCAGAGGTTGACTTGAGTGAAAACTCCTCAGCATGTTTCATTATCTCAGACTCTATTGCCTTTGCCACTATAAATGTATCTTCTATAGGTGTATTTATATCTAGTTTTGCAGAAATGTAGAGGTTGTTTCCATCGAAGTTAGGGAAGAACTGAAACTTCATGGACTTTGCTGTGACAACTGTAAGCATAGGAATTAGAATCAAAAAAATCAGTAAAAATGTCTTCTTGTAGTGAATATGAAAAGAGAGCAGTTTTTCATAAAAATTTTGTGTTGCAGTCCAATCTACAAAGTTATTACTCTTTTTTAAAAACTCTCTTGCATGCAGAGGCAAGAAGAAAAAACTCTCAAGAAGTGAACCTATAAGTATCATGACAACAACTATAGGAACAAGTATTAAAAATAGTGCTATCTCTCCATGCATCAAAAACATCGGTAAAAACGCAGCCGCTGTTGTTATGGTTGCTAAAGAAACAGGAAGCATCATCTCTTTTACACCTACGATAGAAGCCTCATTAATCTCCATGCCCTCATCTATATGGCGCTGTATGTTCTCACTCACAACTATAGCATCATCCACGACTATACCTATGACAATAAGTGCCCCCAAAAGAGAAACAATGTTGATGGAGTAACCAAGATAGTAGATAAACAAAAGCCCAATGATAAACGAAAAAGGAATCCCCATAGCAACGATAAATGCGATTCGAAGATTTATGAGTATATACAAAGACAAAAACACCAAAATAAGCCCAAGCATAAGGTTTGATATAACTGTATTTAACCGTTCTTTAATAGGCACTGAACTATCAGTATAAAAATCAAAAATCACATCCTTATAACTTGGCTGCAACTTTTGTACAAACTTTTGTATCTCTGTTGAGAGAGCGATTGCATTTGCTTCTTCACTTTTTGAGAGGACAAGGGTTAACGTTTCGTTGTTATTAAAAGTCGAAATAGTAGAGGTTTGAGGAAAGGTTAGTTCCACTCTCGCTATATCCCCAAGTCTTAAATATTTGTCATCAATACTTAAGATACTCTCCTGCCAATCTTTTGCATCTGTTTTACCATTTACTGTAGAAATAAATACAAACTCACCTCGCTCTTCAATATCTCCTATGGGGTAGATATAAGAGAGATTTTTTATGGCATTTATAATACTCGCTGGCTGTAAGCCATAAGCCATAATAGCCTCGGAGTTAATCTTGATAGAGACCTCTTCATCAGCATCCCCACGAATCTCAACATCGCTAATCCCCTTAAGTTTAGAGATTTTTGACTTTACCTCTTTAGCTGTTTCTATCATCTGTGCTCTTGTAAGGTTTTGCGATGACAAGGAGAGTTTTATAAGAGGTTTGTTCTTCTCCGCTATGGTTACCGTTGGCTCATTCATGTCTGATGGAAGGTACTGTTTTGAGAGAGTAATTGCATCTTTAATATTATTAAGAAGATTGATTTTATCTGCGTTTTCATTAAGAGTTAGTACCATAGTAAAAGCACCTGGAGAGATAGTTGTCTCCGTTTTATCTATACCACTGATATTACTCATTTCATCTTCAATGTCACGAACTGCCATCTTATCCATGTTTGAAGCACTCGTTCCTGCATAATTCCCACGAACAAGTATCTTGTCAAGTTCCACAACGGGGAACATCTCTTTTGGAATATCTATATAAGCCTTTACTCCCAAAAAGAGTAAAAAAACCAAAAGAGCATAATTGAGTCGGCTATTGTTTATAAAATATTCTAAAAATTTAATCATTTAATAATTATACTTTAAATTAGTTACTCTATGGATGTTTTAAAAGCAATTATAAAAATACTGTAACATGTACTCCTCGCTCCAAAGAAGAGTCAAAAATCAAACTTCCCTCGTGTAACTCAACACTATTTTTCACTATGCTAAGTCCTAATCCAAAACCCTTAATATGTCGAGACTCATCGACCCTATAGAACCTATCTGTAACTTTATTTAATTGCTCTTTTGCTATACCAATACCTTCATCTTTTACACTAAAGACAATCTTATCTGATTGATACAGTTCGATATAAATATTTTTACCCTTAGGAGTATATTTTATGGCATTATCTAGCAGATTGGAAAAAATTGAGTTCATTAAAATAGGGTTTGCATTTAGCAAAATTACTTCTAATCTCCTTATCTCTAAATGCAAATTTTTAGCTTTTAACTGTTCATCATAATTATCGATGCAAGCTAAAAGAATAGAATCAAGATTGCATAATTCGAACGATTCTTTGATATTGTCTTTGGAGTATTTTGTAAGAAGTAATAATTGTTCTACGATACTCTCTATTTGCTTAGACTGCTCAAAAATGGTCTGCATACTCTTTTTATATACTTTGGGTTCTCTAAGTTTTCTAAGTGTAATTTCTATCTCACCTTGTATAACTGTAAGCGGCGTTTTAAGTTCGTGTGAAACATCACTATTAAATCTATCTAATCTCTCCACTCCTTCTCGTAGTCTTTCTATCATATTGTTAAACGACACCACTAGTTCTCTGAGCTCATCATGCTCTTGAGGAAGCACGATATTTTGTGAAAATTCTGAAACGGAAGTACTATTTATTACTTGTATAAGCTTGTTAATAGGAAGCAGGATTTTATCTATCATTCTACTTGCCAACATTATGAGAAGAAGCAGTAAAATAGGCACTAACAAAAGTAGTACATCTTGAAACTCTTCTATTTTATTGTCAATATTTGTTTTGTACAAAAGAAGAAGACTCTCCTTTTCTTGAGTGATATACAAAGCATCTATATAATCATCGTCATGTTTGTGTTTTATGATAAAAAAATCACTCTCTTGATTTAAATAATCTTTAAAATTGTTAAGAGTAAAGTTTTTACTCTGTTCAATAATTTTGTTTTCTTTTACAACTGCAAATTCAATATTTTGCAAACCTTTTTGCATCTTAGCTTTAATACTGCTGTTTATGCTCTCATCTAAAAAATAATTAAATGACAAACTAAAAAAGAGTAAAACAATGGTGCTGCTACTACCAAACCACAATAATACTCGTCTCTTTAAACTATAATGTTTCAATTTTATACCCTAATCCTCTACTACTTTTTATAAACTCTTTTCCAAGTTTTTTTCGTAGATGATAGATGGTCACCTGAATGACATTTGAGTTTATATACTCTTGATTATTCCATAACTGTTCTTCTATCATTATATTAGATACCATTGCATTTTTATGTTTTATGAGAAAAGTTAGAAGTTCATACTCTTTTGCTGTAAGTTCTATCTTTTCATTATTTTGAACTACAATTTTGTCATCAAGATTTATAGTTATATTTTTTATTAAAATTTCATTTACACCACTTGAAATATTTCTACGATGAAGAGCTTGTACTCTAGCATCTAACTCCTCAAAAGAAAAAGGCTTAGAGAGATAATCATCTGCCCCAACACTTAAACCTGATATTTTATCTTGTATTTCTCCCTTGGCACTTAACATTATTGTAGGAGTTGTAAGTTTCTTTTTTCGTAATGATTTTAATACTTCGATACCATTTTTTAATGGCAACATCCAATCTAAGATAATGACATCATAACTATTGGTAGTTGCTAAGTATTCGCCATCTTCACCATCGGTTGCACTATCAACAATGTAACCATCTTCTTCAAATCCTCTCTTTAAAAAAGAGAGAATGTTAGTATCGTCTTCTATTATTAAGAGTTTCATATTTTAATTGTACCCTAGATTTAATTTGTGTATTCTCAAGTGAGGCAAAAGCGACAATAAGGAGAAAATGAAATTTATAAAAATGCTTTTGTCTCACTTGAAAATAAATAAATTTACCACCTGTAACTAAGGTTCAAACCTTTAAAATCACTCCCATACAATGGAGTTATAGTCAGGTTTTTATATGGAGTAACAAAATACCAGCTTGATAATATCCCGATAGCAGCACTAGCTACAACATCTTGGGTATGATGCTTATTAGAGTTTACTCTACTATATCCTGTATAAGCTGCTGCTAAATAAGGGATGATAGCATATTTAAGACCATATTTCATATGTATGTAACTTGCACCTGCAAATGCACTTGAAGTATGTCCTGATGGAAAGGAATCTTTATTATTGCTATCTGGTCGTTTCTCTCGTACTGTATATTTCAATACATAAGTTGTCGCCATCGTTGTCCCAAAAGATTTGTAAAATTGTATCTGTCCATCTTTATCATTAAGATAAAGTGCAGTTACATAAGCACTTGCAGGTATAGCAATACTAAAAACATCTCCTATACTTTCTGTTGTGCTTTTTGCATAAATAGTGCTTGCAGATAGTGTCAGTGTTAAAAATAAAGAAATAAGTTTCATAAGAAGCTCCATATCAAAAGATACAGAATTGTAAAATACTAAAATGAAATGAAAATGAATAAAGCTAAATTTTACTCAAACAGCACTTCAAGAACATCAACTAGAGCCAAATTCATTTGAGCTAAGATTTTAAGCATCTTCGTATCTCTTGTTTGTACGCTATGCTCCATTCCATCAAAAAGTAAAGTAAATGCTTCCACTTTATTTTCATCATTAATTTTACTTTTTATGGCATTCCAGTCGTTTTTAGCATTTGATATTACTTGAGCGATTTGAGTAAGATTTGGATTTTTATTACTTAGTAGTGCCAAAATTCTAAAACCCATATAGTCTAAATGTTCTATATGCAGTTGCTCTTTTATTTTTGCACTGTATTTAAAATTTGTTACACTGTCATTAAACATTTTTGAGGATAAAAGTGCTACTTTTGAGTATTGTGCATTGTTTATGTATTTTTCTAAGGTTTCTATATCTGCTGAGAGTTGTTTGAGTTTATCTGTGGGTATAGTCTGTTTTAAAAGAGAGTTATCTTCAATCTTTTCTATATTTATATAGCCCTTTTTCATACCGTCTAAGTTTTTATCTAAAGCATACTCTGTCATATCTTCAAAAGGAGACAAAACTTTATCAAGCACTGCTAAAGTCTCTTTTTTATTCATACTCGAGGAAATTGATATCTTTGCTATATAAGCATCATCTTCACCATCATTACTTTCACTTGCCAATATTGATGTAGTTGCTAAACTTAAAACTAATAAACCTTTTAAAATTAAACTATTGTTTTTCATAACTTTCTCCATTTTGTTTTGATGGAGAAAGTATAGTTCAGTTGTATGAAATAAGAATGAAAAAACTTTTAATAAAGAGTAAAATTATTTTGCAAAGATACAAGGTTATTCTCTTTTATCGCTTGAACCATTTTTAAAAGCTCCTGAGCTTTTTTTTCTTCATCAGCGATGCTATGTTGTGCATCAAGATTGAATTTTTGAAGATTTTGATCTAAATAGCTAGTATCAAAACGACCTGCAATAAATTTTTCATCACGAACTATTTCTCTATGAAGTGGTATATTTGTTTGAAATCCTTCTATATGAAATTCATCTAAGGCACGTTTCGCTTTTTTAACAGCACCTTCCCAGTCTAATGCCCACACAATAAGTTTTCCCACCATAGAATCATAACAAGTTGGTAGCTCATAACCTGCATATAAACTAGTATCGAGTCGCACACCAGGACCTCCCGGGGTGAGATATTTTTTTACGCTTCCCGCAGTTGGCATAAAGTTTTTTTGCGGATCTTCAGAGTTTATTCTAAATTCTATTGCATAACCTCGAAAAACTATTTCATCTTGTTGAAATTTGAGTTTATCTCCTGCTGCTATTTCTATCATCCTTTGAATAATATCAATACCTGTTGTAATCTCAGTTACAGGATGTTCTACTTGAACACGAGTGTTCATCTCTATAAAAAAAGCATTGTCTTTATCATCAACCAAAAATTCTACTGTTCCAACACTTTCATAGCCTAATTTTTTCATAGCATCCGTAGATATTTTTGCTAGTTTTTCTCTGACACTTGCATTTAGTAGTGGGGATGGTGTAATTTCTATCACTTTTTGATGGCGTCTTTGTATAGAGCAATCACGCTCACCAAGATGGAGAACATTTCCATATTTGTCTGCTATGACTTGAATCTCTATATGTCTTGGATTTTGAACATACTTTTCTATAAAAACATCCCCTTTTCCAAAATACTTAAGAGATTCATTCGTTGCTGATTCAAACATATTAGAAAATTCTTTGGCTTCATGAACAATTCGCATTCCTCGTCCTCCACCACCAAATGCCGCTTTTATAATAACAGGAAAACCTATCTCTTGAGCAATTTTTTCTCCCTCTTTTATGTCAAGGACAGGAGTATCTGTACCCTCAAGAACAGGAACACCTATTTTTTTCATAGCAACTTTTGAAGCCATTTTATCACCAAAAAGTTCTATATGGTGTGGTTTTGGTCCAACAAATATAAGCCCATTATCTTCACATGCCTGTGCAAATTCTGCACTTTCAGATAAAAATCCATATCCGGGATGAATAGCATCACATCCTGATTTTTTAGCTATATCAATAATTCGCTCATATTTTAAATAAGCATCTATTGGATTGCCTACTATTGGGTAACATTCATCTGCTTTTACAACCCATACTCCATTGACATCTGCTTCTGAAAATGCAACGACAGTTCTTATATCTAGCTCTTTACAAGCTCGAATAATACGAAGTGCTATTTCGCCTCTGTTTGCGATTAATAGTTTAGAAATTTTTTGCATGATTTTTCCTTTACTGAAAATTTATTTGCGTTATTTTAATATATTAAGGGGTCTCTATTCTTCCTAATATTTGTATATTTAATTGTCTATTATTGTTATTTTTATTCTCTATTTTAGGTATAATTTTTTATGAAAAAGAGTACATTGCATAAACATACTAAAATAGCTAATGACATTATGTACTATATATATACACATATAGATACTCATATTGACATAGAAGAGTTGAGCCAAAATCTTGACATAGATAAAGTTTATATGCATAAAATCTTTAAAACTGTGTTTGCAAAGAACATATATGAAAGTATCAAATCTATTCGTCTGCAAAAAGCAGCTAGCCTACTTTTAACAAATAAACACTCAACTATCTCTGAAATAGCTCATAGTTGTGGATACAGTTCCCATGCATCTTTTATAAAAGCATTTAAAGAGAGATTTCATTGTGTGCCAAAAGAGTGGAGAAATGGTTATTATAAAACTTACTCCAATGCCATTTTAAAAGCATCACATATCGCACCAAAATCCGATGTTGATTTTTCATCATTAACACCTGAGATACTTACCATGCCATCTATTGAGAGTTATTATATACGTAACAGTGGCTATATACATAATCTTAAAGAAACTTGGCAAAAGCTCTATACGCTTACCTTAACTTCCAAAATCAAAGAGTACACAACAATGGCTCTTCTACATGATAATCCAACAATTACAGATTTAGAGGAGTGCCAATATATAGCCTGTCTTGTCACACGTGAACAAAAAGAGATACTCTCAACAAAACTACCTCAATTTAAAACATCCGAAGGTGTCTATACAAAGTTTGATTTTAAAGGTGAAGGAGAAGATCTTATACGATTTATTCATTGGGTTTATCATGATTGGTTGATAAATAGTGATTACGAGACAAGCACAAAACCCTCTTATCTCATTTATCACAAAAACAATTTTTTCAATGCTTCAAATACATTCGAAATTAGTTACTATATTCCTATTGAGTTTTGATTAAACATCCTATTTCATCATTGTTTTTTTACCAGAATAATCAGTAAAAATGTTAATGCCAACATTCCAAGTACACTAAATATAACAACACTCTCAAATCCATATAATTTCCAAATATAACCAACAACAAGAGCACCCAAAGCACTTGAAATAGCTACACCACCATAAAACACACCAAATATAAAACCCTTGGAATTAGCATATTGAGATATATATGCTCTTATAGCATTAAGACTCAACACTGTAAAAAGTCCTAAAGTTATACTACCCCAGAAAAAACAAACAACATTTTCTAAATCTTTATTCCAAAAGAGCTAAAATAACACAAGAAAATGAGAGGGTAATATTATGAGCAGAACAAGAACGGTTTATACGGCGGAGTTTAAAACAAAATTGGTTTTAGAAGTCTTAAAAGAAGAGAAGACGTTAGTGGAGATAGCAAGCGCAAACAAGATAACACCAAAGAATCTACAGAACTGGAAGAAGGTGTTTCTTGAAAACGCGGAGATGGCCATGGAACCTAGCAAAGCCATAAAAGAGTACAAAGAAGAGAACGCTAAATTACAAAGAGAGATAGGCGAATACGCGAAGAAAGTTGGACAATTGACGCTAGAGAAGGATTGGGCGGTGGGAAAGCTACAAAGCTTGGACTTATTTGAGAAACTAGAGATGGTTGACGAGTCTGAGCTAAAAATATTGTCAGTGGTAAAACAATGCCGTCTATTGGACCTCAATAGAAGCAATCTCTATTATGAGCCAGTGGTCAATGAATACAAGCTAGCTATCAAAGAGGAAATACAAGCCATCTTTGAAGAAGTACCAATATATGGAGCTAAAAAAGTGCATTGTCAACTGTTGGAGAATGGCTTTAACGTTAGTTTGAATACAGTCGCGGCTTATCGTCAAGAGTTGGGATTAAGAGCCGTACTGGCGGTAAGAGAGCCTATTTTTCTTACTCAACCCAATATCGCTCATCCGAAGCACTCTTATAAACTCAGAGGCTTGGACATTGTAAGGGCCAATCAAGTGTGGAGTACGGACATTACATATATCAAGATAGCTGGAGGCATGGTGTACCTTGCCGCCGTTATTGATTGGTATTCCAAAGCGGTTCTCTCATGGAGAATTTCCAATACAATGGATACGGCTCTTGTTATGGACGTACTCAATGAAGCTTTATTGATTTATGGTAAACCTGAGATATTCAATACTGATCAAGGAAGTCAATATACAAGTTATATTCACACTCAAACACTCATAGATAATGGCATCACTATCTCTATGGATGGTAAAGGTAGAGCTACCGATAATATAGTCATTGAAAGATTCTGGAGAAGCGCTAAAGTTGAAAGAATATATCTGAATGAATACAACACAATCAAGGAGCTAAAAGAAGACGTAAGGGATTATATGCAATTTTACAACTATAGGAGATTTCATGAAACGCTTGAGTATAAAAAACCTATGAACGTTTAGTTTGAGAGTTTGAAAATCAACAATAAAAAGTTTGATATTAACGAGGAATGTGTAGCGTAAAGTTACATATTAGGAGGGAATAAGGATTTTGGAAAAGTTGTCTTGACAAACTGGGGTGGTATAAGTTATGAATGCTATCCAAAGATTTATTTGTACCGTTACAATAGAAATGATAGCAAACACAAAAGAGAGTAGCAATATTTTGAAACTTCCTAATTTATCACTTAAAATGCCACTATAATAACTTGTAAATGTTTGAATAGCTGTAAAACTCATAACAAAAAGAGGAATCGTTTCTAATGAATAACCACTCTCTTTTGCCCTTAAAATAAAAAATTGTTCACTCATTAGAAAAAATATAAATCCAAAATAAATAAAAAGCACAGGTAAGAGTTTATAGTCTTCTCTATTGATTACACTCTTTTTATTATCTATATTTTTTGGTGCATCTTTTACAAACACAAGTGCTATAAAAGTTGCAAGAAGTCCAGGGATAAGTGTTAATTCAAATATTAATCGAATACTTTTTTCATCTTTACTAAAGTAGATGAAAATTAAATAGATAATAAAAGCTCCACTAAGTTCGCCTGCAATATCCATCATTTTGTGAAAACCAAATGTTTTCCCATGTTCTAGTTTTTTGGAATAGCTACTAATAAGTGAATCTTTAGAAGCACTGCGAACAGCTTTTCCCATCCTTTCTACACCACGCAGAAGCCCAACACTCATAAATGTAGTTGACAATGCAAGTAATGGTTGTGATAAGGCAGAGATAAAATAGCCTGTAACAACAAATGGTTTTACAATGTTATACTTATCACTGAGGTAGCCAAATAAAATCCTAAAGGCATATGATATAAATGTTGCTATTGCAATAACAATACCTAGTTTATCGACACCTTCATGTAATACATAAACCATAAAAATAGGAAGAAGTGTCGTTACCATACTGCTAGCCATATCTGCAAAAAAACTAACAAAACCTAAATAAACTATATTTTTGTTTATACTTCTCACTTTCTAAATCCTATAAAATAAAAAAACAGAGGAATAATATAAAGATTTACCACAATGGCAAACAGTAAGCCTCCCATGATGGCAATGGCTAAATCTTGGATGATTTGAGTTCCACTTCCTATGGCTAAGGCGATAGGTAAAAGGGCAAGAGCATTTGAAATCATTGTCATAAGTATTGGTTTTGCACGAAGAGCTAAGGCATTGAGTTGTTTTTCTATCTCATCTTCTTGCGTTTGATTATTCATACGATAAAAATCAAAGATGAGTACATTATTGTTTATAACAATACTCAGCACAATTAAGATACCCATGAATGCCATAATATCTAAAGAGCTATGAGTAAGATAGAGTGCTAGTAAAACACCTGTGGAAGTGAGTGCTAATGCCATTAAAATTGAAAATGCAATTTTAAGTGAACTAAAGTGCAGTAGTAAGCCTATAAAAATAATAGTAACAGCAAGTAAAATTACAAAACTCATCTCCTCAAAAGATTTTTGTTGTTCTTTGTAAAATCCACTGATATCTGTTGTAATATTATCTGGAATTTTTGCATTTGTAAGAGTGGTTTTTATCTCACTTACTACCCTGCTCATATCATTCCCTTTAAATCTAATGCCAAGTACACAAACCGGAGAGAGATTATAGTGAGTTACCTCCGCTACTTTGTTTTGATAGTGAATCTCTACCAATTCTTTTAAGGGAATTCTTTGTTTTAATGTAGGAGAGTAAATTTTTAAATCATTTTTTAGATACTCAATAGGGTCAATATTTGGACGACTCATAAGCACTCTTAAGTTAGTAAGTTTTTCACCACTTGCAATAGAAGCAACTACTTCACCATAATAGAGTGAACGGATTTGAGTTCGTATCATATTTTCATCAATACCATATCTTGAGAGGGCAATACTTTTTGCTTTTATGTTAATAGCCGGTGAAGCATAAGAAGTAAGTATATTTACCTCTTCAACATCCTTTACCTTTCGTAAATCTTTTTGAAGTTTATAACCCTCATCTATAAGCTCATCCGGATTTGAACCAAAAAGCATAACAGCAATAGGAGCATCAGCACCCATAATATCTCCAAGTCTATCTTCAAGAACTTGAGAAAGACCAAGCTCAACTATATTTGGAATCTTTGCTTCAATTTTAAAACGAAGTTCATCTATCACTTCAAAACTACTGCGTTTTCGGTCAGTTTTGAGTGTTACTAAAAAATCACCTTGATTAATGGGTACACTTAATCTTCCAAGTCCTGTTCCTATTCTCCTTGTCCAACCAGTTACCTCATCTATGCTACTGATTATTTCACCTATTTGATTAAACTCTTCATTTGATTGTTCAAGTGTAATATTTGTCGGCATAACCAAATCTACAACTATATTTCCCTCATCCCACTCTGGTAAAAATGTAGAAGGAGTATGAAGATAAAGGTATGCAGAAGTACTTAGTGATACTAAGATAATAGGTATTGAAACCCAAGAGTGTTTAAAGCTTTTTCTTAAAAAATTTGTATACATAGTTATGTACTTTTGCATAAAATCTTCATCTTTATTTTGCTCTTTAGGAAGTGCTAAAAATGCAATAATTGGTGTTAAAAATATAGCTATAATTTGTGAAACAAAATAAGTAATAACAAGCACAGTTGCAAGTTGCTTGAAAAACTCTCCCACTATGCCACTTACAAGTAAAAGAGGGATAAAAATAAGAATAGAAAGAGTAGTAGCCACGCTCATAATAGGCACTATCTCTTTTACACCTTTGAGTATAGCATCACGTTTAGTTTCACCATTTTCATAATGGCGTTCAATATTTTCTATAACTATAAGCATTTGGTCTATAAGCCCACCAAGAGCGGCTACCATACCACCCAGAGAGAAGATATTAAAATCAATGCCTATAAGTTTCATTCCTATCATTGTTATAAAAAAAGTAATAGGAATGATAACAAGTGCCACAAGTGAAAGAGTAAATTTTCTTAAAAAGAAAAAGACGATAAGAACCGCTATAAAAGAGCCAAGAGCTATGGCATCAACCACACTTCCAACTGCACTTTTTATAAAATCTGTTCCATCATAATACTTCTCTAAATGGATACCATCTTTTGCAAGTTTTATATTGAGTTCATCAACTTTTATATTAAAAGCATTTTGCACATCAATAGAGTTTGCATTAGGTTGGCGAAGTAGATCAAATACTACACTATTTTTGTACTTACTTGAAGCACTTATCTCTTTTACAGGATTTTGGCTCTCTAACATAATGGCAATTTGACTGAGTTTGATGCTTTTAGAATTGCCTATATTTATACTTAGCTTCATCAAATCATTTGCATCAGTTCTTTTTTGATTAAGGGAAAGTATGTATTGTGTATATTTACTATCTATAAGTCCGAGAAAGTCTATGCTATTTTGAGCCTTTAACTGTGTGATAATATCATCAATATTGAGCTGATACTGAGCTACTTTTTTGCTATCTAATACAAGTTTGTACTCACTCCAAGCAGGAGATTTCATCTGTATGTCATAAACACCATCTACTCCTAAGAGTACAGGTTTAAGTTCATAGTAAAGTTTTTCAGTAAGTTTTGCACGTGAGATATTATCTGAGCCTATTGCATAGATAGAAACAGGATACATACTAGGTGTTGCTTGTTTTATGGTTACAGTTGCCCCAGCACTCAAAGAGTTTTTTATATCTGCCACACGAGCTTGCACAAGTTGATATGCCAAATATGGGTCAATATTCCAGTTAAAATAGATATTAATATCGGTAGTTCCAACAGATGTAGAGGAGACTATTTTTTCTACATCTTGCACGGTTTTTAGGGCTTCTTCTGCTGGTTTAGTGACACCATAGAGCATCTGAGAAATTGGTGAGTGCCCATTATCTATGCTTACCTCAATACGAGGGAAAAAGATATTGGGCAATACACCTTTTGGTATGCTAAAAGAGAGTTTATATCCCACACCTGCCAAAAGTGCGATAATGAGGATAATGGCTAGTTTATTTTTGAGGATATAGACATATAAACCTTTTTCATCTGCTTTCATTTTACTATTACTTCTAAATTATCATGTAGCATATAACTATTCTTTAGTGCGATTTGGCTATTTTTGTCTATATTATTTTTTATCAGTACACTATCCACCCTGTCTTTTAAAATCTCAACATATTTTAAATGTGCCACCCCATCTTTTATAATATAAATTGCTGGATTATTTTCTACTAAAACAATGGCACTTTTTGGAAGAGTCAGACCATCTAAATAGTTTAGTTCAATAGTTGCATTTACCTGTAAGTTAAGAGGGAGAGTATATTTAGGTTTTGCCATAACTTCTAAAAGATTGTTTGTACTTATTGGCAAGATATTTACAACAGTAGCAGTTGTGTTTTTATAACTACTTTGGATATTTACCACACTAGCAACTTGTAGTTTATCTGCATAAGCACTCTCTACAAAAAGTTTAACAAGACTCTTTTTGCTTATCAGAGTTCCAAGAGTTGTGCCATAGCTTATGTAAGTATTTGCAGCTACTAAGTTTGTCACAGTTGCATCTTCTGTTGCATAAACAATTGAGTTGTTTTGCTCTAATTTTACTGTTTCGTATTCACTATTTAAAGTTTGAAAATTTTCTTTTAATTGTTCCTTTATCACTTTCTCATTTAAATAATTGTTTTTAGAACCAACTCCCATTTTATACATCTCTTTAGCATCTACTAGTTTTGCTTCTTGGAACTTTAGCTCATTTTTCACAAGAGAGAGTTTCGTTGTTAAGAGCTTTAGATTTTGCTCTCTTCTCTCATCTAAAATTTGAGCGATTTTATCGCCTTTGAGTACATTTGAATTATTGTTAACAAAAAGTTTTATTATGCCAGTAGCTTTTGCTGTAATAACATTTTGATGCTCTGCAACTACTATGCCATCGGCTTCAAGACTTAAAACTTGTTTACTTGGTTCTGGTTTGATTACACTTACCTCTACCGATGCAGCAAAAAGTGCTGTTGCGATAAGAAATAGTAAAATTATTTTATTCATAAATTTTTCCTGAAGAAATAGTATTTAATATAGTCACATTTAAACTCTCTTGATACTTCATAGCAATGATTTGCTCTTTAATATTAAGTGTCTGCTCAAGCACTTGTAAGTAAGTATTAAAATCAACATACTGTCTTAAAAATGCTGTTTTTATAGTTGCTTCGCTTTTCTCATAATCTGCTAAACTCTCTTTAAGTAGAGTTAATTGTTTGTATGCATTGAGATAATCTTCATAAAATTTTGTGTACTCATTTTCTCTATTTATTTTATACTCTGTGTTTTTACTCGCTTGTGTAATTGCCTCTACTTTTAATGCTTCGGCTTTCTTAAAATCACCACCATTTAAAGGCAAATGCACTCCAACACTAAAAGAGTAATTATCTCCATAAGCTGTTGGGTCACCTAGTTGTTGATAAGCCACTCCTGCTGTAACATCGGGTAAGTAACTATTTTGTGAGCTTTTAGCTTGTGTATATAATCTCTGGGATGTAATCTTATTTATTGTAAGTGCTGGATTATATGTTAAAAAATCCTCTTTAGAGTATAGTAGTTTATTTTGTTTGAGTGTTGGAAGCTCTTCAGTTGGAGCATAAAGATTAAGTTGCTTTTTCATCTTGCTAAGTTGGGACTCTTCACTTATCATTTTTGTTTTTAAAACTGTAAGTGTGTTTTTAAATCGTAACAAATCAATAGTTGTAATTGCACCGCTCTCTTGTAATTTTTGTAGTTTAGCATAGATACTTTCTTGTTCATTTAGCAGTATTTTATGAAGTAAGAGTTGCTCATTTACTTTATGATACTCCCCTAGCATATCTATAAGAGTGACAAAAAGTTGCTCTTTTTGTAAGTTTAACAGAGACTTTTTTTCTTTTAAATCTAGTGAGAGTTCTCTAACTTTATAACTTCCTTTTCCAAAAAAATCTAAGGTATTATAGAGTGCTACATCTCTTGTATCAAATGTACTATTTAAAGTTTTGGCTTTTGTTGTTGCATAAGAAGCATCAAGTACAAAGTTTGTATAACGATTATAATTTATACTCTCTTTTGATATATCATTTGCTTCTCTATCTAAAGAGTAGATTTTGTCATACTGTAATGTATTAAGTACATTTTTGTAATAACTCATTACATCAGCATTTAAAAGCAAACTAAAAAGAGATATTGTCATGAATATTTTAATCATTTTAAGACTCCATATTTATTTTACATAATTATAGAGTCTTAAAATGAAATGAAAGTGAAGCACAACTTTCAAAAATGATACTTATTGTAACACTTAGCTTAAAAAGAGAAAATGAACAAAGAAAAAGATTAATTCTTTTTCTTTACTTGTAATAATTTAGACTCTTTTAAATTAGGGTAATGTTCTAAAATGCTATCTCTATAACTTGCCGGAATCTGAATTAAAATAGGATTTTTATCTGCATCCAACCAATCCACAATTTTTTGAAGAGAATGCTCATTCATCGATGTGCACCCTGAAGTGGGATGTTTATTACTTTTTTGAATATGTAAAAAGATACAAGAACCTCTTTGAGGCACTCTATGTTTGTTATGCTTAACTACTACACCAATCTTATATTGATTATCTTTTCGCCTCATATACTCAAAACTTTTTTCATCTCCTAGAGCTTTAATAATCTGATTATAATGTATTGAATCACTATCATCCACACAAATTAAATCATCAGTCGCATAAAGATATGGCATCTGATTATCATGTAGTTTTGCATATCCAAAAACAGAAGTGAGTTTAAAAACTCCAATTGGTGCTTTTTTATCACCCTCATGTTTTTGTGGTTCATCCATCTTATGAGGAATATTTACCTCCCCTATTCCCCATCCCAAGCCTTTTGCACCTATGTTAACCTCTATGGCTTTAGAGACCAACTCTGTACCATCATAACATTCCATTTTTGCAATAGAACTATTAAAATCATCAGCAACTACTAATACAACTTGCTCGGATGAAAACAAAAAAATTGAAAGACTTGTTAAAATTAAGAAACTTTTTATCATAAAGTATGGTACTATTACTATTAAGTAAGAAACCTTAAACGACGGGAAAATATTATGAGTATAAATATACGTAATGCAACTGAGAGTGATTCTCCTTTTTTAGCAAAAATGATACTAAAAAGTTCAAGAGCTGGGAAAAAAGATGGAATGTTTGATGTCGCTTTTAATATGACAGAAGATGCAGATATTTTAAATAAATTAGAATTACTCACAAAAACTGAAGCAAAAAATTATTGTCACTATAAAAATTTTCTTGTCGCAGAAGTAGATGGAAGAAGTGTTGGGACTCTGTGTAACTATGAGCCACGCATAGCAACAAGAGAACAATTTGTTTTAGCCCTTCAAGAAGTTGGCTGTAGTGATCAAGCATACGAGAGACTTGAAGTCTTTTACACTTGTGAATTTAACCTCAACAACAGAACTCTTATGTTTGATTTTATGGAAGAGGAAGAAGGTTTTACAGATGTTGGTATCTTAAAAGCACTTGCACAAAAGAGTCTTTTAACAGCTCGTCTTAAAGGTTATCGCATAGCGCAAACCATCATAGAAATAGGTTCACTTGAATCTGAACTTTTTTACAAAAAACTTGGATTTCATGTTGTTGAACAAAAAGAGTGCGAACTCTACCAAGAAGCATTTGGAAGACTTGGGCTTATGCTATTAGCCATTGAGTTCTAAGGTCTCATCTTATAGAACTCACATATCTTACACTCCTTCCTTCTATCTTAGCTATTGGATTAGCTCTTTATACAAAAAATGTAAATATCTCTCTTTTTAGTGGTGTAGTTTTAGGGACTTTAATTCTTCATAATTTCTCTTTTGTTGATTCTGGGTATGCCATCTTCACACTTTTTAATTCCCTCTTTCATGAAGTCTGGATTCTTAAAACATTAGGTTTTATAATCCTCGCTGGTTCTATTATGGCACTTATAGAAAAGAGTGGTGGTGTGAATGGTTTTGTAGAGTATGTTTTACATAAAAAAAATATTGTTTCATCAGCTCGTTCGGCACTTTTTTTGAGTTATGCCTTGGGTGTTATTATTTTTGTAGAAACTTCTATCACTGCTTTAGTCTCAGGTGCAGTTGGAAAACCACTCTGCGATAAATACAAAATCCCTCATGCAAAACTCGCTTTTGTTTGTGACTCAACATCTGCTCCTATAGGATCTCTTATTGTCCTTAATGGGTATGGAGCACTTCTTTTAGGACTTATCAACACACAGATTTCTCTTGGTTTTATAGACACAAACGCAACTGAAATGCTCATTAGTGCTTTAAAGTATAATTTTTATGCAATATTTGCTCTTTTGGTCACCTTTGCTTTTATCTTTTTTAGTTTTGACATTGGTCCTATGAAACACACTCTCTACAACCCACTTAAAAGCCTCAACCTCAACAAACACATCAACAGTATGTTTTATATGCTTTCTCCTATACTTCTGATGATATTTTTAGTATTTGTTTTTCTCTATATTACAGGAGAAGGAAACATCTTAAAAGGGAGTGGTTCAAGTTCTATTTTTTACACAATGCTTAGTACACTTATTTTTACATTTGTTTATTTTATCGGTACAAAAAATATGAATATAAAAACATACTCAAGAACAGCTTACAAAGGAGCAAAAAGTTTCATCCCAATCTCTCTTATACTTATCTTTGCCTTTGCTATGGGAAATGTTACAGGAGAGCTAAAAACAGGTATCTATTTATCATCTTTTGCAAGTGCAACTTTAAGTGTCTACTTTTTAGCAGCTGCTGTATTTTTACTGAGTTCTCTTATCTCCTTTTCTACAGGAACATCATGGGGTACATTCTCTATCATGATGCCAATCGCAGTTCCTATGGCTGCTTCAATGGATGCAAACATTGCCCTTGTCATTGGTGCAGTGATAAGCGGTGGTGTATTTGGTGACCACTGTTCTCCTATCTCAGATACAACCATCATCTCTTCTATGGCAGCAGATTGTGAAGTTGTAGAGCATGTAAAAACACAACTCCCTTATGCCCTTATAAGTGGTGGTATAGCATTTATCTTTTTTATATTGTTTAGTTTTATTTAAAACTATTATTATTTTAAAAAAGTTATGCTACAATAAAGCATAAATAATCACAGGACAGTTATGTACTCTTCTTCTAAAAGCTTACAATCACTTTCAAAAGATGAACTTATTGCTATTATTCAATTAAGTGCAGAGAAAACAAAGAGTTTTAAAGAACATGAGTTCTTACAAACAATAATTGACTCTATTCCTTATCCTATGATGATAATAAATAGTGACTATTCTGTCAGTTTAATGAATAAAGCACGCAGAGAAAGTATCAAAGGTAGAATATTCTTAGATAATAATTCTCCAAAATGTTACGAGATTTCACACTACAGAAACTCACCTTGCACTGGCGATGAACTTACATGCCCTCTATCCAAAACCCTAGAAACTAAGCAGCCTACTAAAGTAATACATAATCATAAAGATATGGATGGAAGTGACCATTTTTTTGAACTCTCTGCTACGCCAATTTTTGATGATGTATACAACTGCATAGGTATAATAGAGTCATCTGTAGATATAACAGAACATATTAAGTTACGAAATGCATTGCAACAATCCAACAAAGATTTAACTCACCTTGCACATCATGATTATCTTACAGGACTCCCTAACCGTGTTCTTTTTATGGATAGACTTGAGCAAACTATTAAGGACTCCAAGCGTGAACACATAAAATCTGCACTTTTTTTTATGGACTTAGATCACTTTAAAGAGATCAACGACAACTTTGGTCACGACACGGGAGATGCAGTTTTAAAAGAAGTTTGTAAAAGATTTTTAGAATGTATTCGAGAAAATGATACTCTCTCAAGACTTGCAGGTGATGAATTTACACTCATAATGAAAGATGTAAAAAATAAAAATGATATAAAAAAAATAGCTTCAAAAGTTGTAACTAGCATAAATAAACCTATGAATATAGATGACCAAGCTATACATATTAGTGTAAGTATTGGAATAAGTATATTCCCAAACGATGCAAATAATGCCGAAGATATTTTACTACTTTCAGATGATGCTATGTATCAAGCAAAAGCAAAAGGTAAAAATAACTTTCACTTTTATAATTAAACTCTTTTTAGATACTTTGCTAACTCTAGTTCTAATATCTTATTGTCAATTGGTTTAGCTATAAAGCCATCCATGCCTGCGTTTAAGAACATCTCTTTATCTGTATCTAATGCACTCGCAGTTAGGGCGATAATTGGTGTTGGTTCAAGGTTATTATCTTTTTCGTAAGCCTTTATTTGTGCCATTGCCTCAATTCCGTTCATATTGGGCATATTTTCATCCATAAGAACCATGTCAAACTGACCTTCTTTGAAGATGCTTACAGCTTCTTCACCATCATTTGCAAGTTGAAAATCAATGCCATAATCCATCAATAGCAACTTTATAAGCATTTGATTTGTTTTGTTATCTTCAGCAATAAGTACACTTCCTTCAAACTCTATCTCTTCATCCTTAAGAGTCTCTTCTTCTATTTTTTGAAGTTTTTCAACTCCTGTATCATGTATCGCTGCTGCTATAGCTTTTGGAATAAAAGGAGCATAAAGAGCTTGAATGTGTTCAATATTTGCCAACTTGATATGGTCGGTTTTTAAAAGTGCAATCGCGGGAATTTTAGCCTCTATAATTTCAAGATTATACTCTTCCTCAGGGGCAAAAAAGAGTACATCATATCCATCTTTTGTATACATATCAAGTTCTATAATATTTTCAATTCCTAATGCTTTTAAATAATTATTTATAAGTCTTAATAGTGTACCACATCCTACACAATTATTTAAAATTGCAAATCGAACATTTTTAAAGTATCTTTTATCTAAGAGTTCTAAAGGTGTTTCTTCGATAACTTCAGCAGGTATACTTAAAGTAAAGGTGGATCCTTTGCCTACTTTGCTTTGTAAACTCAGTGTTCCACCCATTAACTCTGCTAGATTAGCGGAGATAGAAAGTCCCAAACCAGTTCCACCATAGTTTCTTGTCGTAGACCCATCCGCTTGTGTAAATGCAGAAAATACTTTCACTTGATTTTCTTTAGAAATACCTATACCACTATCACCAACAGAAACAACCAAATGAGGATTTTTATAAACTACAGAGACCTTTATCTCACCATAATCTTGTGTAAACTTGATTGCATTTGAGAGTAAATTTGAGACTATTTGTTTTACCCTTGTTGAGTCTAAATTAAGAAGTTGTGGTAAATTTGGATCTATGTAAGTAGCATACAGTAAATCTTTTTCATAAGCTTTAGAAGCAAAAAGCATAACTACATCACTCATGGACTCTACAACTACAGTTGGATGTTTATCTATAGTGAACTTGCCACTCTGTATCTTTGAAAAATCAAGAATGTCATTGATAATGGTAAGCAATGACTTTCCACTTTCATCTATCACTCGAATATATTCTAAATGTTTTTCATCTTTTATCTGTCTTTTCAAGATAGCCACAAATCCAAGTATACCATTGAGTGGTGTACGTATCTCATGCGACATATTTGCCAAAAACTCATCTTTCATTACTTGAGCTTGAATCGCTTCATCTCTCGCTTTTGTAACAGTTTGAACCTGATTATGCAGTTCTAAAGTTTGCTCATACACTTTATCTTCTAAAGAACTGTTAAGTCTCTCTAAGGAGTCTGTTTGCTCTTTAATCTTACTCGAAATAAGTTCCATAAGTTCATCAAGTACATTTTTCAATTCAACAAGATTTGGATTTTTTGGTTCAAAATATGGTCTTTCAGAAAAATCACCATCTTTCATAAGCATTACTATCTGTGTAGCTTCATTAATAAAATCTTTATCATCTCTTAAATCATTTTTTATAAGTGTTATCTCTTTATTTATGTTTTGAGCCATTTTCCCTATTTCATCATTTGAACTGACACTAATTGGGGTAGGAGTATAACTCTCAGAATGCAAAAATCTAAAAAAATCTTTTAAACCCTCATCAAGTCCTTCTACAGATTTTTCAATTCTATATGAAACATATAAATTGGCAAACAAGAGTGTTAAAAGAATCAAAAGAGTCATAATAATATCTACGATACTGCTCTGCTTTAAATTTTCTTGTTCTTCTTCTAAATGTGTCAGCATATGATTAAAAATACGCTTATTTAAGTCATGCATACTCATTATTCGCTCTGTTGAGAGTATAAACCACTCCTTAGGAGTAAGTAACCATCTCTTTAGCCATGAGTCTGTAAATTGTTCATCCAATTCTGCAAGTTCTATTGCATAATCATCATCTTGCAAAATTATATTAATATACTTTATCTCACGCTTTTGTTTCTTAATATAAGCCTTGATACTAAACCTATCTTCAGCTAAAATATCATCAGTATCTAAAAGGTTTGCTACTTTAGCTCTCTCTTTTCCTGCTATTTCTTGTAAGTAAATCAGTTTTTGAACAGCTATAGTATAGACAACAATATGTTGATCATGCACATTGAGAAGTAATGCATTAATTAACTCAAGAAGTTCTCTATTTAAATTACTATAGTTCTCAAAACTTTCATCAAGAGATAAATGTGCATCTTTAGTCTGTTGTCTAGTCTCTTTTATAAAAGAAAGTTTTTGAACACTGTTTAGAAAGAACTCTTTACTGATTGCTGTAAAATCATGAAAATCAAATTGTGAAAACCTATCTAACTCTTTATCTGTTATTTTTTCTTGTATATCTAATTGTTTACGAAAATATTCTTGATTTGTTTGACTATTGTATAAAGAAAAAAGTCCCCTTTCCATAGCTAAAGAACTTAACAAATCAGAAGCACTTTTCACAACTTTTGCTTCTTCTAAAAAGTGTTGATTCTCTTGAGTTGCCTTATAGCTTACATAAGCTTTTTTGAATCCAAAAAATGCCAGTGCCAACATCGGCACAATAATGATAATAAAAAGCTTGTTTGTAATGCTCATATTTTTATACTTGCACAGTCTCTAAGATAGTTTTGACTGCCTCTAAATGACCTGCATAATCAAAATCTTGAGCGTTTGACTTTGCAGATTTTTCCATCTCTTTTGTCATTTCATACACTTCACTCAAACGCAAGTTACCGGCACTTCCTTTAATAGAGTGTGACAAAGAAGCGATACTTACGTAATCTTTAGCTTCTATGGAAGATGCTAAAACCTTTAAAGTTGGTTCTGATTCTTCTATAAAACTCGCTACTAACATTGGCATATGTTTTGGTTTTAAACCTATTGCTTTTGCCATATCTTCATAATTTAGATTTGAGTAATCAGCAGATAAAATTGCCATTTTTTTTCCTTCATTTATATTAAAAATATTGTAGCATACAAATTATGAAATTTACTAACTTAAAGAGTAACATTTACTTCAGGGCGATATAATTTCACCAAAAAGGAACATTATGTCAAATATTATCGTTTTAGCACTTCTGGGTGCAGTTTTTTATTATATATTTAAAAGTTACAACCGCTATGAAGATTACTCAAAAGAAGCCTTTAAAGACTTCTCTGTATCTCATGAGTCACTCAAACGCAGCGAACTTGGACTCTTTGTAGCACTTGTTGCAAAAGTAGCAAAAGCTGATGGAAGAGTTGATGCACTTGAAGCAGAACTTATCGGTATTATGTTTGATGATATTTCCGCTGTTTTTCCACAACCCCAAAAAACGAAACAGATTCTTAAAGATATTTTCAATGAAGAGAAAGATAGAAGCGATGATGTAGAAGAGATTGCACATGCTTTAGGTCAAGCAACACAAAGAGATAAACAAAAACAACAGCAATTTATGGGCTTTTTAATCCAGCTTGCATTTATAGATGGTGAAGTAAGCGAAGGTGAAGATGAAGCTCTTCAAACTATAGCAGAGGCGATGGCGTTTGATCCCAAAGCTTACCATGCCATCTTTGAACAGTTTGATAAGATGATGCATAACCGCACTCCAAAAGCAAACATAAATGATGCTTATAAACTTCTAGGTGTAAGTGCAAATGATGATATGAGTGTTATTAAAAAAGCCTATAGAAAACTTGTAAGAGAGTATCACCCAGACATTATAAAATCACAAGGAAAAGATGAAGCTTATATGCAAGAAGCAACAGCTAAAACACAAGAGATTAACCAAGCTTACGAAATGATAAAAGAGGCTCGAAAATAATTAGCCTTTAAAATCTCTCTCCCAAAAAAATTCTATCCAATCATCTGCCTCATTTATCCAAAAGTGAGGCTCATAAATTGAAGTTTTTTTATAAAATAGTGTTACAGATTTGAACTCTATCTCTTTATACTTTTCTCTCAAATGTTTCATTATGGCAAGTAATGTCTCCCCACTATCGGCTATATCATCCAAGACAAGCACCCTCTTTAGATGGCTTAACTCACAACTATCAAAAATTGTAAGTTCACTGCGTTTAGAAGCTCCATCATACAGTTCTGTTCTAAGTGTATGAACTTCTCTAAGCTCTAAACCCTCAGCTATTGCATGAGCTAAAGTAAGTCCTCCACGGGCGATTCCTACTATGGCTTGTGCTTCAAAACCTTTTATCTTGTGGATTAATTTTATCGTGTCATTTTTAAATTTTTCATAAGCATAATATTTCATAAATACAATTATAATACAAAATATGCCATAATAGTTTCATGAAAAAATTATTTCCTCTTCTTTTTATAACTCTGTCACTTTTAGGTGAGAGTCGTTCCCAACTTATTCAAGCCCAAAAGAGTGCATTTGAGCAGTATAAACAAACACAACTCAGTGGACTGCAAAAGTATAAAGAGGAACAAGAACAAGCATACGAAGATTACAAAAAAGGCATAGCTACTGTTTGGGAAGAGCCTAAAATGTCTACAAAAAAAGAGTGGCTTTCTTATAGTGATGATAAAAAATCACGTTCAGATGTTGATTTTGAGAAGGAAACTATTACTGTTGAGACCATAGCAAAAACACCAGAAGAAGCCAAACAAAAGCTTCAAGTAGCCCTTGCTAAAGCCGTCACAATAGACACAAAAAGAGCACACGAGAGTGACCCACTAGAAAAAACACTTGCAAAAATACAAACACCTAAAGAGATAGTTGTTGCCAATGTAGAAGCAGAACCTATTCTCTCGAGTGTTATTTTTGAAAATAAACCTACGAAAAAAAGTGTTGCAAATTATGTAAACAAACATATTAACAAACAAACCATTAAAGTGCTTCCATCAAAAAAAATCAAAGATGCCTTTGTCTATAAAGTCGAAGTAAATATGCCAAAAGGAGCACTCTATAAACGCTCTAATCTTTACTATAATGAGATAAAAAAACAATCAAATAATCAAGGTATTCCTACAGAACTTACCTTTGCCATTATGCATACAGAGAGTTACTTCAACCCAAGAGCTCGTTCCCATATACCTGCGTTTGGACTCATGCAGATTGTACCAAAATCAGCAGGAATAGATGCTTATTTTTACTTGTACAATCGAAAAAAGCTTGTAAGTGGTAGCTATCTCTATAACAGTACAAACAACATCAAAATGGGCACGGCTTATCTTCACCTGCTTTATTATCGTTACTTAAAAAAAATCAAAAACCCACAAAGCAGACTTTACTGTGCTATCGCTGCTTATAATACAGGTGCTGGAAATATCGCTTATGCTTTTACAAAACATTACAACATGAACAAAGCAGCCCCACTGATAAATAAATTAACTCCTGATGAAGTTTATGAAAAACTGCAAAAAGATTTACGATATAATGAACCTAAAGTTTATCTCAAAAATGTAAGACAAAGAATGAAAACTTACCGTAAAATGTATGTAATCTAATTTCGTGCATTAATATTTAAGATGTATAATAGTAAAAATATAAGGATATCAAAATGAAAAAAAGATTATTAACTTTCATCATAGCTGGTGCAGTGGCTTCTCTTATCTCAGGATGTAGTGAAACTCCAAAACCTGCAGAGCCTATACAACCAGGAACTGTAGCATCGAACTTTGCATGTAAACAAGAAAATGTTCTCGCACCAAAATGGACTTGTGTACCTATAGTGGATGGTTACTATGCTGGTGTTGGTGTAGCTAAAAAAAGTGCTGCGGGTATGGGAATGATGCGTAGAGTTGCACTTGCAAATGGTCGCTCAGAACTTGCACAACAAATCCAAACGCAGGTAAAAGACAAACTTGAAACTTTTACTCGTACAACAGGAAATGGCACAAGCGAAACTGTAGACCAAGTAAATACAGCAGTCTCAAAACAAATCGCTAAAGTTGATTTAAAAAGCTCCAAAGGTGTTGACATTTGGAATGCCCCATCGGGTGACTTATATATGCTCGTTACAGTTCCCGAGCAAGAAGTAAATGAAAAAGTAAAAGAGACTATCCAAAATGGAAGTAGTCTTAAAAATGATGATGCTCTTTGGCAACAGTTCCAATCTAAACAAGCTTTAGAGAGTCTTGATAAAGAATTTCCGACAAACTAAACCTCCTCTTTTGGAGGCTTTAGCCCTCCCTCTCATAATTTAGATATAATTGCATCATTAAATCACATCTTAGGTCACTTCATGAAAAAAATCGCCATTATTGGTCGCCCAAATGTTGGGAAAAGCTCACTCTTCAATCGTCTTGTTAAAAAACGCGATGCTATTACCTCTGACCTTGCTGGAACAACCCGCGATGTAAAACGCAAAACTGCTGTTATCATGAACAAAGAAGCTCTCTTGCTTGACACTGGTGGGCTTGACAAAGGCTGTGAACTTTTTGACAAGATTAAAGAGATGTCTCTAAAAGCCGCTTATGCAGCAGACATCATACTTTATATGGTTGATGGAAAAGGTATTCCTGAAGATGAAGATAAAAAACTTTTTTATGAGCTTCAAACTATGGGTAAAGAGATAGCCCTTGTTGTAAACAAGATAGATAATGACAAAATGAAAGAAAGACTTTGGGATTATTATGAGTTTGGAACAGGTGATATTTTTGGAATTTCTGTTTCACATAATCGTAATACTGTAGAACTTTTAGAGTGGATTGCTAGCAAGATACCAGATAGCGACATTGTAAAAGATGAAGAAGAAATTCAAATCATCGAACCAGAAGAAGTAGATGATGAAGACTTTTTTGCCAACATAGATACTCACAATGAAGATGATGAGTTCACTTACTGGGATGACGATGAGATGGATGGTGTTATCTTAGATGATACTATCTTTGGAAATAATGACCGTATTAAAGAGTTTGATGAAGAAGATGTAAACCATATTAAAATCGCTATCATAGGTCGAACTAATGTTGGAAAATCTTCACTTCTAAATGCTCTACTTGGTGAAGAACGCTCCGTTGTTAGTAGTGTTGCTGGAACAACTATCGACCCTATTGATGAAACGGTTAATTATAAAGATAAACAGATTACTTTTGTAGATACTGCAGGACTTCGTCGTCGTGGAAAAATTGTTGGTATTGAGAAGTATGCTCTCATGAGAACAACTGAAATGCTTGAAAATTCCAATATGGCACTTGTTGTTTTAGATGGAAGTGAACCATTTTTAGACCTTGATGAGAAGATTGCAGGACTTGTTGATAGTAACCGTCTCTCATGTATCATTGTTTTAAACAAATGGGACATAGCAAAACGCAGCGAACATGATAAAATCATAAAAGAAGTAAGAGATAGATTTAAATTCCTTAGCTTTGCCCCTATCATAACACTCTCTGCACAAACGCATCTCAGAGTTGATAAACTACACGACATGATTTTAGAGATAAATGAGAACTACTCACAACGTATTGCTACTTCTAAGATAAATGAAGTAATCGAGAGAGCACTTCGTCGCCATACTCTTCCTAGTGTAAGTGGACAAGTTATTCGCATTTACTATGGAACACAGTATGAAACAAGACCGCCAAAAATTGCGATTATTATGAATAAACCAAGTGGATTACACTTTACATATAGACGCTATCTTGTAAATAAAATGAGAGAAGCTTTTAACTTTACGGGAACACCACTGCTTTTTAAAGCGAAGAAACGCGGGGAAAAATAATAAAAGGGGGAAATCCTTTTATTAAAATGGTTTAAAAACAACCATTGCAACGATTACCAACATTAAAAGAGTTGGAATTTCGTTGTACATTCTAAAAAATTTACCACTTTTTGTACATCTATCTTCTAAGAATTCTATACGGTATTTATTCATTGAGTAAAAGAATAGAATTAAAAGCACTATAAAGAAAAGTTTAACATGTAACCAGCCACCATTAAAACCAATCTGATAAATCAAAAATGCCCCACTAATGATAGTTGCCCACATAGAAGGTACACCAATATACTTAAAGAGTTTCATCTCTTGGATTTTTACTACCTCAACAAAACCTGCATTATCTATGTTTTCTGCATGATATACAAAAAGTCTAGGCAGATAAAAAAGTACCGCAAACCAAGAAATAAAAGAGATTACATGAAACCAGAGTGTCCATTCATACATTAGAAGTTTTTCTCTAAGTAAATACTATTATAGTTAGAACCGCCACCAGCAACATTATTAATTAAACCGAAAATTCCTGAACGATGCTTGAGTAAAATCCCAAAGTAAGTATTTTCCATTGCTTTATACTTAATAAGTTTTCCAATATCAAAATCTAAACTAATATCCAAGTAGTTAAGAAGTTTTGATGTGTTTCCACCATCGAGGGAAGTTTCATAACGTTCTGCTTCAAGTAAAGAAGTTGTGTAAGAAATTCCTTCTCCAAGCCCAAATCTCACATGATTTTCTAAAAAGTCCATATTATAAAATGCTTTTATATAAGTAAGCATTTCATAAGTATCATCATGCGAACCTTCATTAAAGTATGAAAGTCCACCTTTAGCATAAATATCAATTGGCCGATCAAACAAATCTTTTTTAATTAGATAACCTCCATCTAAAGCTATCGTACTTAAACTCTCAGGGTGAGAGCCTAATTTACCCGTCAGAACATCAATAAGTGAGCTTGTTGTTGCCACACCATACACAACACGCATAGAGTATTTGTCTTCAGCACTTACTGATAGACCTAAAAACAGTAACAATAAAACGAATAATTTCAAATAATTTCCTTAAATAAATTATAGACTAAGAATCAAGCATCTCCAAATCTTTAACAGAAGTGCTTTTATGAGAAATTATTTTATCATGAAAACGACGAAGAGCTTTGGTCGCTCTATCAATTGCCAAATCAATAGCAGCACTCAAATCATCATCACTTTGAGAAATCACAACTGGCTTTGCATGAGCGATATGAATGTCAAACTCTACTACTACACCTTTTTTTTCTTTAGCAATCATGCAGTTAATACTAGTAATATCCAATGAATATTTTCTAAAAGCTTCAACAGCCGAGCCTATATGTGCTTTTGTAGACTCTGTGAGAGTTACATCTTTTGAGCGAATTTGTAAGTTCATTGTAAATCCTTTAATAAAGAATCTTTTTGACTCTTTATGTCTACTTATATAGTAACAGAATGAAGCTGAAATTGGTATAATACTGCAAAAAAAATCTAGGAAATTATATATTATGAGAGTATTAACAGGTATCCAACCCTCTGGTGACTTACATATAGGGAACTATTTTGGTTCTATCAAGCAGATGGTTGATGCTCAAAAGAACAGTGACACTTTTGCTTTTATCGCAAACTATCATGCGATGAGTAGTGGAAATGGTGGGGAAGCCTTAGCAAAACTAACTATGCAAACTGCAACTGACTTTTTAAGTCTTGGTATTAACCCTGAAAAATCAACTTTTTGGGTTCAATCAGATGTAAAAGAAGTTTTAGAACTTTACTGGATTCTCTCTGCGTTTACACCTATGGGACTTTTAGAGCGCGCTCATAGTTATAAAGACAAAACTGCTAAAGGCATCTCTGCAAATCACTCACTTTTTTCTTATCCTGTACTTATGGCAGCAGATATTTTACTCTACTCTCCTGATATCGTTCCTGTTGGAAAAGACCAAATCCAACATGTTGAAATAGCACGTGATATTGCTATAAAATTTAACAACGAATATGGTGATATATTTAAAATACCTGACTTCAAAATAGAAGAAAATGTTGCAACAGTTCCTGGAACTGATGGACAAAAGATGTCTAAAAGTTACAAAAATACTGTAAACATTTTTGGTGAAGAGAAAAAACAACTTAAAACGATTAAAAAAATTGTGACAGAGCCAATCGCACTTGAAGAGCCTAAAGAGTTTAAAGATTGTAATGTTTACAACATGGCAAAACTTTTTTTAAATGAAAGTGATTCAGTAGCACTTCAAAATAGATATACAAATGGTGGTGAAGGGCATGGGCATTTTAAACTTTACTTAGCGGAAGTTATTTGGGATTATTTCACTCCATACCGTGAGAAACGTGAATATTATTTGGCAAATCAAAATGAAGTAAGAGATATATTAAACGCAGGAGCTCAAAAGGCTCAAAATATCGCTGCACCAATGATGGAAAAAATCAGAACAGCAACAGGGATTAAATACTAAAGAATTTTTCTTTAATCTCTTTGCTTGTCAAGCCAGACCATAAGCCCTTTTTGAGCATGAAGTCTATTTTCGGCTTCATCAAAAACAATATTTGCATGACCTTCTAAAACAGACTCACTCACTTCTTGACCTCTATATGCTGGCAAACAGTGCAAAAACTCTGCATTTTTAGCCGCAATACACATCATCAAATCATCTACTATAAAACCTTGAAAATCTTTAATACGTTGCTCTTTTTCATCCTCTTGACCCATAGAAGCCCAAGTATCGGTTGTTACTATAGTTGCATCTTTTACAGCTTCTTTAGGATCATTCATAACACGAATAACTGCTCCACTCTCTTTGGAGAGTTTCATAGCATTTTCTAAAATTTTACTATCAACTTCATACCCTTTTGGTGTAGCAATACGAAGCTCAAACCCTAGTTTTGCTGCAAGCATTAACCATGAGTGTGTCATATTATTTCCATCGCCGATGTAAGCAACAATAGCATTTTCACTCACACCATACTCAACCATAGTCATATAATCAGCCAAAAGTTGTACAGGATGATAAGAATCTGTCAAACCATTAATAACAGGAACTTTAGAGTAAAATGCAAACTCCTCTATCATACTATGTGCAAATGTTCGTATCATGACCATATCACACATACTACTTATAACACGGGCTGTATCTTTTACAGGTTCACCACGACCTAAATGAATGTCACGATTTGAGAGAAAAAGAGCATGCCCGCCAAGCTGATACATTCCAGTTTCAAAACTAACACGAGTTCGTGTTGAACTTTTTTCAAATATCATGGCTAATGTCTGATTTTCAAGTTCTTTGTTATAAACACCTTGCTTTAAATTTTTTTTGATTTTTAAACCGATGTCTACTATCTCTAAAATCTCTTCTTTAGTGAAATCTTTTAGTGTTAAAAAATGTCTCATAACTTTTCCTCTATTTTTGAAGTAATGCAGCTACTTCTTTTGCATGGTACGAAATGATAATATCAGCTCCAGCACGCTTAAACGCAATCATAGTCTCCATCACAACTCTATCATAATCAATCAAGTCGTTCATTCCTGCAAACTTTAACATTGCATACTCACCACTCACATTATAAACAGCCATTGGTAAAGAAGTGTTATCTTTTATTTCACGAACTATGTCAAGGTAAGCAAGTGCTGGTTTGACCATCAAAATGTCTGCACCTTGAGCTTCATCACTCAAAGATTCTGCTATCGCTTCACGACGGTTTGCAGGATCCATTTGATACGATGCACGGTCGCCAAAAGATGGTGTTGATTCTGCCACATCACGAAATGGCCCATAATACCCTGAAGCAAACTTTGTAGAGTATGCCATAATAGGTAAGTTTTCATACCCTGCCCCATCAAGTGCACTGCGAAGAGTTTCGATAATCCCATCCATCATTCCAGAAGGAGCAATCATATCAGCCCCTGCTTTTGCATGAACAATTGCTTGCTCCCCTGAGAGTTCTAGTGTTGCATCATTGTTTACAGTTTCATGTACCTCATCAATAATTCCACAGTGTCCATGATCAGTATATTCACAAAAACATAAATCCGTTATCACAAACATATCGGGATGTGCTGCTTTAATCGCTCTTATAGAAGAAGGAATAATCCCATGCTCACACACAGCATCACTTCCAACAGAGTCTTTAACATCAGGAATACCAAATAAAATAATAGAGTAAAGCCCAAGACTTTTAAGAGTTTCACACTCTTTTATCGCTTCATCTATACTCATCTGAAAAACACCAGGCATAGAAGCTACTTCTGTTTTGATACCCTCACCGCTACGGATAAAAAGAGGATAGATAAAATCCTCTACATTTACAGTTGTCTCACGAACGAGAGCGCGAAGATGCTTGTTTAGACGAGTTCTACGAAATCTTTGGAACATTTTTAACCTTTATTTACTACCATTTTTGATATAATCATTTTTAAGAAAAACATTTTACCCTTTTAAAGATTAAATTAATGAATATAACTATCTCCGAAGTTGCAAATCTCCCATCAAAATTTGGTGATTTTAAAGTAAAAGCCTTTAAAGAAGGGCAAAAAGAACACCTTGTCATCTACAAAGAAAGTCTCGATGAAATACCTATAGTAAGGGTGCATTCCGAGTGTCTCACAGGTGATGCCCTTGGAAGTCTCAAGTGTGATTGTGGAGAGCAGTTAGAGTATGCTTTAAAACTTGCACAAAAGTCAAATGGTATGGTTATTTACCTTAGACAAGAGGGACGAAACATCGGGCTTTTAAATAAAATCAATGCTTATGCTCTGCAAGACAAAGGTGCAAATACCATAGAAGCAAACCACCAGCTTGGCTTTCGTGCAGATGAGAGAACTTATGAGATAGTCACAACAATTTTACATCATTTTAATATCAAAAAAATTAAACTACTTACAAACAACCCTGATAAAGTAAAAGCTATTAGTGATGTTGAGATTGTTGAACGTGTGCCAATTATCATAGAAGCAAACAAATTTAACAAAAGCTATTTAGCTGTTAAACGCAGTGATATGGGACATCTACTTTAGTTCTCAGAAAACCAATTATACTTGTTATAAATCTTGTTAATGCTTTTAAGCTCTTTTTTACTCACAAACACTTGTGCTGATGTATACACTTCCCCACTTGTTTTGTCTACTACTCTTGCATTTATAAGCATGCCATTTTTATAGTTTATATAAGTTCCTAACATTTCACAATCAGTATTTTTTGCACTACTATCTAGCATTCTAAAACCTTTTAAAAACATTTCGTGCAGTAGGTTTTCAGTTATCTTTTGTGTAGCTATGGAACTTTTTTTTGGGTCGTATAAGTTAACAATGGGTTTAATTTGTATAAAAATAGTAGCTCGTTTATAAGTCATTATATTTTTATCAAACTGTTCAGCAATTTTTTTACTTATTACACTCACATATGAAGATACGGCTTTTTCATGCTGCACTGTTTTCATCATTTTATTTTCATCAGCACCACACTTACTATTCGCATTAAGACTTATTGTTAGTATTAAAATAAAAAGTGATTTTTTCATGCCAATAGTATCGGTCACTTTAAAAATTTCTTTAACCTACATATATTTTTCACTATCTTTAGGATATAATAAACAAAAATTTTGTAAGAGGACAAGGAATAATGCAAACGAACGATTCTGATGCTCTCAACACTATTCTTAAACATATAGAATCCCTCAACCTACTAGGAAGCTGGGAATTAGACTTAGCAACAAACAAGGTAACATGGTCTGAACAAACTTACATAAATTATGGCTATGAGCCATATTCCATTGAACCTTCAGTCGATTTTCTTTTTTCACATCTCGTTGCAGAGTATATTCCTCAAGCAAAACAAACTATACAAAATACACTCACAAGTAAAGAGATTCAGACCTTACAATGTCAAATCCTTCATAAAGATGGATATATTATTGATGTTGTTCTTAAAGGTCAAACTATTTATAATGAGGCAGGTACGCCACTTAAAGTCATAGGTACTACACAAAACATTACAGAAATAATGAAAATAAAAAATGAGAACAAAGAACTCTCTCAACTTATAGAAATATCTTCAAACGAGATATACATTGTTGATATAAAAACACTTAAGTATCTTTATGTAAATCAAGGAGCATGTGAAGCTTTAGGCTATACCAAAGATGAATTTTATACAATGGACATTTTTGACATCAATCCAAAGCTGACTAAAGAGAGTGCTTTATTTATGAAGAATGAGTTGATAAAAAACAAAAAATATATAAATAAAACACTTCACAAATGTAAAGATGGAACACTCTATCATGCACAAGCATATATGAATACTTTTACATATAAAGGACAAGAAGCTTATGTAATTTTTGATACAGACATTTCAAAAAATGTTGAAAATGAACTTGCCTTACAAGAGCAAAAAGCAAATTTACACCATCAAGCGAACCATGACAATCTTACAAACCTGCCAAATAGAGCACTCTTTCATGATAGACTTGAGCAAGCAATTATTCATGCCAAAAGACATTCCACTGAGCTTGCACTTCTTTTTATTGACCTAGATCAGTTCAAAAAAATCAATGATACACTTGGACACAATATAGGGGATGAAGTACTCATACAAGCGGCCGCACGACTTCGTGAATGTGTAAGAGAAGAAGACACTATAGCTCGTCTAGGTGGAGATGAATTTACTGTTATACTTAAAGATATTAAAAATATTGAAAATGTTTCAAAAATTTCTCAAAATATTGTTAACTCCATGAGAAAAACAATTATGGTAAAAGGTCATGCCCTCTATATCTCTTCTAGCATAGGTATAAGTATGTACCCTAAAGATGCTACAAGTAGAAACGAACTTATAAAGTATGCAGATACAGCCATGTATAAAGCTAAAGATGCAGGAAGAGACAACTATCAATACTACAAAAGTTCTATGACTGCATTTGCCTTTGAGCGAGTGGTTATGGATGCAAGTCTACGTGTTGCCATCAAAGAAGAACAATTTGTAGTTTACTTTCAACCACAGATAAATTTACAAAATGATAAAATTATGGGAATGGAAGCTCTTGTACGATGGGTTCACCCTATTATGGGGCTTCGTGCTCCTGGAAAATTCATTCCTATCGCTGAAGAGAGTGGGCTTATTATTGAAATAGATAAAATTGTTATGAAAAAAGCGATGCAACAGTTTGCCGAGTGGTATGCCGATGGACTTAACCCGGGCATTTTATCACTTAACTTAGCTATGAAACAACTCAATGAAGAAGATTTTATAGATAATCTTTTAAACACTATGAATAAACTCAACTATAAAGCGGAGTGGCTTGAACTAGAAGTAACGGAAGGGCAGGTAATGGATAACCCTGAACTCTCTATAAAAAAACTACATCAACTAAGTTCTATGGGAATTGAGATTGCTATTGATGACTTTGGAACAGGGTACTCTTCGCTCTCTTACCTTAAAAAATTACCACTCAATAAGCTTAAAATTGACCAATCATTTGTAAGAGACATTCCTGATGACGAGGAAGATATAGCCATTACTAAAGCAATTATCGCACTTGGGAAAAGTTTAAAATTTAAGATTATTGCAGAAGGGGTTGAAACACAAGCACAAAAAGACTTTATGATTGAAAATGGTTGTGATTTGATGCAAGGGTATTTTTTCTCAAAGCCACTCCCTGCACATGAGATTACAGGGCTACTTAGTCGTTAATCAAACTTACTATCATCCAAGGCTAAAATCTGTTTTTTGCACTCATCTAAATGCCAAACAAGTCTACATGAAGCCACGATAATCTCTCTATGATAAAAATTACTCATCTGCAAAGTTATAGGGTCCATACTGTTTTGAAGGTGTAACACTTTTTCTAAAAAGCTTTGTTCTGGTTTATTATAAAATGCTTCATATATCTCATGATAATCAATATGCCACTCATCATGGTATTTCACTAGGTTTTCATACATCTCATTTCCAATTAACTCTTTGATTCTATTATTAGAACCATAAAGCCAAACCCCAAAGTCACACTTTTTTTTATCTAATTCTGTAGGTTTCTCTACCTGACTGCCATTAAAAAGGTCTTCAATCTTTTTTACTTGGTCATTATGTGAGTTTTGTGCCTTTTGTATCTCTGTTAACATGTTTTCTCTAGTCATTATCCTCTCCTTAGTCTTAGTAAAATTTTGATTCATTCAAAGCATTTAATCTTCGTTCTGACTTGTCTAAAGCGACAAGTAGCTCTGTTGTTGTCTCTTTTAACTCTAAAAAGTAAAGTTTTGCTTTATCTAAATTAAGAGAGCTGATATTGCCACCATGCAAAAGTTTTGATAAAAAAGTTTTTTCGTCTTCATGCACAAACATATCAAATATTTTCATATAATCTACGAACCATTTCTTATGTAACACTTCTAAACGTTTATAAAACTGTTCACCTAAAATTTCGCGCATATGATTATCATAAGAGTATAACCATTTTCCAAATTCACATTTTTCTTTTGCTGCTGCTATTGGATTTGGAACATCCATACCACCTATTAAATCTTCCATCTTTCTCATCTGAACTACTAGGGCATGCTTCGCTTCGTGAATATCCACCAATGCTTGTTCTTTATTCATTTGATAGCCTTATTAGATTTATATACTTGAATTATATCACATTTTATCTAAATCATAGTATACATTAAATAAATATATTATATAATAATGACAATTTAATTTAAAGGTTATATTTATGCAACGTCCTGAACCAACAAACCATGAGATTCAATTAAGTACGACTAGATATATCGTATCTAAGACTGATGCTAAAGGTATCATCGAGTATGGTAATGACTATTTTGTAGAAATTTCTGGCTATTCAGAAGCTGAACTTATTGGTCAGCCACACAGTATTATCCGCCATCCAGATATGCCAAAAGTTGTTTTTAAAATGATGTGGGACAGAATTAACCGTGCCCAAAACATTATGGCCGTTGTAAAAAACTTAGCTAAAGATGGAAGTTTTTACTGGGTTGTTACAGAGTTTGAACCAAAAGTTGACCCTATTACAAATGAAATCATTTCACACACTGCGTTTAGAAAAGCAGCTCCAAGAGCAGCAGTAGAAGCGATGGCTCCTATCTATCAAAAACTCATTGAGATTGAAAAAAATGGAGGTATGGAAGCAAGTGAGAAATACCTACGAGGCTACCTAGAAGAAGCAGGTGTGACATATGATGAACTCATTGATGATCTTGTTGGTAACCATGGAATTTTTAAAATCTTTTTTAAAGCTATGAAAAAACTTTTTACTTAAGGTTATTGGGTGAATTTAAAACAGCATCTAGCTACTCAGGATATAAAACTTCCTGATGGCTTTTTCAATAAAGTACAAAAGTATAAAGAGCATCTTTTTAAGTGGAATAAAATCCATAATCTTACTGGTGCAAAAGATGAGAAAACCTTAGATGAGTTTATCTACGATGCTGTTTTTCCTATTAGTTTTCTACCAAAAGTAAACTCGCTTATGGACATAGGAACAGGTGCTGGTTTTCCAGGGATGATACTTGCGTTTGGACTTCCTGATGTTCATGTCACACTTGTAGAACCTCTCAGCAAACGAGCAAGCTTTTTACAATTTATTAAAGCAGATTTAAAACTTGACAATGTCACGGTAGTGAAAAAAAGAGTTGAGCAAATGCCGAGTCAAATTTATGATATAATCACATCACGTGCGGTTACAGATACAAAAATGCTTTTAAATCTCAGCCAAAATTTTCGCGATTCACACTCTTTACTTCTTTTTTATAAAGGGGAAAAAGTATTTGATGAAGTTGAAGATGTTTTAGAAGAGATGCAATATAAAGTTATTGAGACTAACAATCGCCACTACTTACTCTTAGGAGAAAATTTATGATACTAAAGTTACTCCTAGTAGCAGCTGTTATTGTTATTGTATATGTCATGTTTTTTAAACAAAAAAGTGTTGTAAATACAAAGCAAGCAAATAAAAAAACAAACAAAACTGAACCTGCGAATGAGCTTGTACAGTGTCCGACTTGTGAAGTTTACATAGAAATAGAAGAAGCGATTTTAAGTGGTTCTTCATACTACTGTTCTTCTGAGTGCATCAATAAGGCTTCTTAAATGCTTCTTTTTGGTCACCGATTTATCCCAAGTGAAACATTTTATCATATCTCTGATATTGATGATATTACTCATACTCCGCCCTCCTCTACTCTTACCCTTGCATTTAGTGAACAAAACCTAGACATTATCTCACATCTCAATCTTAATCAACTTACCTTTGCTCTGAGTGTAAACAATATTACAGATCTTATCTATGCTTCAGCTCTCAATGCGAGTTATATTATTGTCCCTGAAGATTTAGCAAAAACTGCACAAGAGCTTGCACAAAACTATCTTTTTGATGCAAAAATATTGGTAAAGATAGAGAGTGACGAAGATATTGAAGAGATGGCACTTTTAGGAATGGATGGGGTTATCTACCCGAGTGCAATTATTAAAATAACTTAATAAATGAAAGTTTTACTCCTTTTTGTTTTTGCATTACTTTTTTTTAGTGGATGTAGCTCAAAAACAGTATCGCCACTGCAACCTGAGCCAACTCAAATACCATCTAGTCAATCAATGCAAATACAACAAATGCTTCAAAGTGAAGACATTACTATCACCCAGTATGACAATGATGCTATTATGCAAGCACTCTATGACGAATATAAAAAATGGAATCACACTCCATATGAATATGGCGGAACAGATAAATATGGGGTGGATTGTTCTGCACTTGTGCAACAGGTCTATTTTAATGCACTAAGAGTTCCTGTTCCTAGAACAACAGCACGTCAAGCAAAAATAGGCTACAAAGTTGAAAAACATCGTAGTAAAGCGGGTGATTTACTTCTATTTAGGACAGGTCGCAACACCAGACACTCTGGCATTTATTTAAAGTATGGAAACTTTATCAATGCTTCTTCAAAACATGGTGTAACTATCTCAAATCTTAACAATCCTTACTGGAGAAGTAAGTATTGGCAAACAAGACGAATCCTGCCTTGAACAATTTTACGAGGAAGTTGTGCTTTTAAAGAAGTTAGCACTTCATAGCTAATAGTACTTGCTTCATCTGCTACTATTCTTGCATCATTAAAAATAAGAAGTTCATCTTCTTCGCTTAAAAATGAGCTATTGTCCATAGATATTCTTCCTGCTATTTTTGTATTATTAGGTGTTGTATGAATATGTGAACACATTCTGATAAATCCATCCCCATAACCAAAATCATAATTACTTACACTACAAGCTTCCTCTGCTTCAAATGTTAACCCGTACCCTACTTTTTGCCCTCTTTTTAATTTTCTTGAAGAGATTTTTTTTGCATAGACACTAAGTACTGGTTTGAGTTTTGTTTTACTCAACTCCTCTGGCATCTCTAAACAACCATAAGCAGCTATCCCTACTCTTACCATATCTTCATCAAATCTTTTTTCACGAAAAAGTGCCGCAGAGTTACATGAGTGAAAACGCAAGTGATTAGGCACTTTACTTTTAAGTTTACTAAAAAGCTCTTTTTGCACTTCATAAACACCATCAAGTTCATCGGCACTTGCATGATGTGTAAACATTGCTTCAAGATGTAAGCCCCGTGTTCGGATGAGTGTTAATGCCTCATTAAGTTCATTTATTTCGATGCCATTACGGTTCATTCCTGTATTTACTTTGAGCTCTACAAGAGTATCTTTTGGAAAGTTTTTGATAGTTTTAATGTCATTAATCGTGTATCGTATCTTTGTACTTGCATTTTTAGGAACATCTGCTAAAACTAAAATGTACTCAAAATACTCTTCGATTAGCTTTGCTTCTGCGTTTGAACGAACAACAGCTTTTGTTATGCCATACTCATGAGCCATCTGTGCTACTTCTAAAAGTCCATGTCCATAAGCATTATCTTTTAAAACTAAAGCCACTTTATCTTTTCCATAGGTGAGCTTAGAGATAATGTCGAGATTATAAAAGAAATTATTTTTACTAAGAGTTATATAAGCCATAAGGAATTATACACTATGAATTTACAAAATGGATTAATCGCAGAGTTTACAGAGCAATCTTACACTCAAATCATCTTCCCACATGCAAAAACTGACTGGATAAATTATCTACAAGAGGCTCAAAAAACTTTTGTTAACATCATAAACGCAATCAGAATATATCAAACTTGTAAAGTTATCTGCTACAACATTAGTGAAGTAAAAAAATATTTTCCTGATGAAACAAATCTACTTTTTGTAGAGTATGAAACAAACGACACTTGGGCAAGAGATTGTTCAGCTTTAAGTGTTGTAAAAGATGGCAAACAAGAGCTTCTTAATTTTACTTTCAATGCTTGGGGGAACAAGTTTGAAGCTACAAAAGATACTGCTATGACTGCGTTTCTCACTCCAAATGCACTCACTTACGATTTTGTTTTAGAAGGAGGAGCTGTAGAGAGTAATGGTAATGGTGTAATTCTTACAACTTCTGCTTGTATGCTCAACCCTAATCGTAATCCACATTTAAACAACACACAAATCACACAAAGACTCAAAGAGTACTTTGATGCAGATACAATCCTCTACTTAAATCATGGTTACTTAGCAGGTGATGATACAGACTCACATATAGATACTCTTGCAAGATTTATCAACAAAGATACGATTATGTATGTTCAATGCAAAGATAAAAAAGATGGACACTACAAAGAGCTGCGTTTAATGGAAGAGGAGTTACAAGCAATAGCAAAAGAGTATAACTTCGAACTCATTGCACTTCCTATGGCCGAAGCAGTCTACGAGGGAGAAGAAAGATTGCCAGCAACTTATGCAAACTTTCTTTTTGTAAATGGGGCTGTGTTAGTTCCGACCTATGGAACTGACACTGATGAAAAAGTCATTAGAATTTTTGAAAATACATTTCCAACTAGAGACATCATTCCCATAGAGTGTTCTATTTTGATTTATCAACATGGTTCTCTACACTGTGTGACTATGAATGTTACACACTAGTGAGTGTTAAGCATAGCAAATCCACTTATCAGTAAGTATGTTGCAAGTCCAAATCCAAAAGCGATTAAAATTATTTTTTTATAGTTCGTTTTCATGATGGAATTTTAGCAAATTCTGTCGGTTTTCCAAAGTAGTAACCTTGATACTCATCAACACCTATCTCCTTTAAAACTAAAAAAACTTCTTCAGTTTCTACATATTCGGCTATCACTTTAATCTTTAGTGCATGAGAAAACTCAACAATGCTTTTCACTAAAATTTTGCTCTTTTCATCTACTAAAATATTTTTCACAAGAGAACCATCAATCTTTATATAATCTGGTTTAAGTTTTAAAATATGCTCAAAATTAGAGTAACCTGTTCCAAAATCATCTATGGCAATTTTTGCTCCATATGTATGTATTTTCTCTATAAATTTAGCAATATATTTATAATCTTCTATACCATCTTGTTCAACAATCTCAAAAACAACCCGCTCAGGATGTAAGCAATTTTCCATTTGTTCTTTTATAAGTTGAAGAATCTCTCGGTTTTCCATATCTGAGTTCATCAGATTTATAGAAACTTGTTCTTTTTTATCTCTAAATAGTTCCATAGATTTTTGAATCATTATCTTTGTAATTTTTGAATAACTGCCATACTTAACCGCAACAGGGAGAAACTGTTCCGGTCCTGCTTTATTATCACCAAGCATTCTAACTAATGCTTCATACTTGATTATTTCTCTATTTCTATTAGTAATTGGCTGAAAAAATGGTTTCATTTCATCATTATTTAATGCATACTGGATATTTTTTTTAAGTGCAAGCATTTTTGCTGTTTTTAATGTAGAGTCAGTAAGTGTACTAAATGCAATATATTTATACTTATGCTGTTTTGCATAACGAAGTGCCATCTCTGCTTCTTTTAAAATTTCAACACCCGATAGTGCTATTCCCATGGTCACATCTATACTATATACATCATCAAAAGAGTCTATCATAAACTCTTCTGATATAATTTTATCTTTTAAGCCATCTAAAAATTCTTCCGTTTCATCTACAATAATAAACTCAGATTTTTTCACCAAGACAAATTGGTCAGATGCAATTCTATGTGCTTGCATTTCATGTTGAGTACCATAATCATGAATAATCTCAGCAACTCTTCTTAAAACAATGTTTGCATGTTTAGTACCATACATTTCATTAATGTCATGAAAATTATTTATATCTATCAAAAAAAGAAGTCTGTGACTAGCATCTCTTGCAATATTATCTTCAAGTGCAACTAAATTATTTAATCCTGTCAAAGGATCTATATATAATTTTTTTCTTATCTCTTGTAAAAAAAGATTAAATGTAAGATATAGCATTGCCAACATTATAATAAATGTAAAAATAAACATTAACACTATTTTTATTAGAAACTCTTGCTGCAGGATAACTTCATCTGTAATATCTTGTTTTACCAATAAATATGCGATTGTCTCATGTAGATGATTTTCAAGTTTATAACCTTCATGGACTATATATGTTCTATCATTTAACTGTTGTATCGTATCTTTATCTAACTTTAGATTTTTCAAAATAGATTGAAAATCTTTATCACTAGACAATAAAATGAACTTATCATTGAAATTGTACTTATAATCATATTCTAAATTTATAAATTGAGATTTTCTCACTAAAAGTGCTGTCTTCATTTTCAATGAGTTTTTAAGATTATCTAAAAAGTAGTTTGGGTCAACACCAATTTCTACCGTACCATAGAAATGATTCTCATCAAAAAGAGGCATTACTATTCTATATGATAGTTTTAATTTACCTACTTCAAAACCATAATGAGGTACTTTATATTTTGTAGTATCCCAAATTATTTTTCTAGTTTGACTTGCTATATCTGAATATTTATCTTTCTTGTGCACCCTTAAAAGCGTTAGTCCGGTAGGAGACCTGAAGGTCATAATGTTTACAGCAGGAAAATCTTTTTTTATATTATGGTAAAAAACTTCACTCAGAGTATAAAGTTTTTCTCTATCAGCATGTGCAATAGCATTGAGAACATTTTTTTGATATATGAAACGACGAAGTTGTTTTGAAAAGAGCAGTTTTGTTTTGTTTACATTTCCATAAAATAGCTCACGGAGTGTATCGTCTGAATTTTTTATTTTATTTTTCATTACTTCTTCTTGCATCGAAATAATAAAATACACACTTACAACACCAATAAATGTAAATATAACTCCAGTCGCAACAATGGAACGCCACTTCACTTTTTCTGGATTAAACATAAACTACTCCCAAAACAATAATTTATTCTTTATTGATTTTTAATTATATCAAAATTAACACTAATGTAATACTTCTTCTATACACTTCGAGCATTAAAACTTTTAAGGTAACTTTACTATGAAAAAAATTATCCCATTATCACTTATTGCTTTTGCATCTTTATATGCAACGGATATTGAACTAGCTCCTATTGGTGTGGAGTCTACTGTTATTACAGAGGTTGCCCAAAAGGCTCAAACATCTGCGGATGCTGCAGATGCACTTAGCACAAATGTTCCTAGTATAGATTTGTCAAGACGAAGTGGTATCGCTAACGATATACTTATTCGTGGACAAAAACGTGACAACATTAGTATAGAAGTTGATGGAACAAAAATATATGGTGCTTGTCCAAATAGAATGGACCCACCAGTATCTCACATCTTAGCTAACCAAATAGATGAAGTAGAAGTAACTGAAGGTCCTTATGATGTTACTAACTTTGGAACTATGAGCGGTGGAGTAAAAATAAAAACTAAGAAACCAACTGCAGAAGAAAAAGTTGAGTTAAATGTAGGATTTGGTGCTTGGGGTTACAAAAAATTTGGTGCTACTGCAAGTGGTGGAAATGATTTTATCAGACTTCTTGTTAGTGCTTCTATGGAGTCTAGTGATCAATACGAAGATGGTGATGGCAACACAATCGCACAACAAATTGACAATTATGCTTTAGTAAATCCAGCTGTTGCAGGAACAGTATATAAACCACAGTACCATGATATGCAAGCTTATAAGAAAAAAAGTCTCATGGCTAAAGCTTTTGTTACAACTGCAAAAAATCAAGAACTGCGTTTAAGTTTTACTGCAAACAGAAGTGATGATATTCTTTATGGTAACTCTAAAATGGATGCACTTTATGATGATTCAAATATTTATAGTATTGCATATAATATTAACAATATAAATGACACCTATAAAAATGTAAATCTACAATATTATTACTCAGATGTAGACCACCCAATGTCAACAAAATATAGAATATCATCAATCAATCCGTTGCAGGACAATACAAGTCAGCTTACTACTACTATGCAGGGTGTCAAATTAAAAAATAATTTTAATATCTACAACTCTAAACTTTTAATAGGGCTTGATGGAAGTAAACGAGAGTGGGATGGAAGATATTATAATACCTCAACAGGTCTTCCACTATTAGCTGGAAATTCTAAAAGTATTGATAACGCTATCACAAAGAACAGTGCTATCTTTACAAAACTCAGTAAAAGCTATGCGGCTTTTGATGTTGAACTTGGAGCGAGATATGATGACACTACTATTACAAATGACACATATCAGTCTAATGATTACAGTGGTTTAAATGCAAATATCTTATCTACATATAACTTTAGTAAAAGTAATAAAATATTTTTAGGATTTGGTCAAGCTTATCGTGTTCCAGATGCAAGAGAGTTGTATTTTAGAGGTTCTGGAGGAAATCTTGTAGGTACAAACAACTTGAAACAGACAAGAAACCGTGAAGTAGACCTTGGATACGAAATCAACACAGACAACTTAAGATTTAAAGTAAAAACTTTTTACTCTAGCTTAAAAGATTATATTTACATTGAGCAAGGTGTAACTGTAAATGCTTTTCATAACATCGATGCAAATATATATGGTGCAGAACTAAGTGCATCATACTTTTTAAATGATGATACAAGTATTGATATGGGAGCATCATATAAACGAGGTAAAAAAGATCAAGCTCTTGTAGGTCAAACTGACACTGACCTAGCAGATGTTGCACCACTTCGTGGAAATATTGCACTAAATTATGAATACACAAGTCATTCTATCGCTACTCTTGGTGTACAAGCAAGTGATACATGGGATACTATTGATTCTGACAACGGCGAACAAAAACTTGCTTCTTGGGCTATAGTAAACATGAAAGTCAAACATGCAGTAAACAAACAAATTGATTTTACAATCGGTGCAAACAATCTTTTTAACAAAACTTATGTAACCAGTAATAGTTATGCAGATTTAACTCTTATTACAACAGGAGCTATCGGAGATGTTATGCTTCTAAATGAACCAGGACGTTACTTTTATACTAATTTAGATTTTAAGTTTTAATACTATTGTTGTATAATTCTTTCCATGATAGAAAGATACCCAACTAAAAAAATATATGTCGGTAACGTAGCTGTCGGTGGTGATGCACCCATCTCTACTCAGTCCATGACATACTCAGATACTCACAATGTTGCAGCTACAGTTGAACAGATAAATCGCTTGCATTTTGCAGGTGCGGACATTGTTCGTGTGGCTGTTCCTGACATGAAAGATGCCCTCGCACTCAAATTTATAAAAGAGCAAATCTCTTTACCTCTCGTTGCAGATATTCACTTTAACCATAAATTAGCCCTTATTGCTGCGGAGTCTGTTGACTGTATTCGTCTCAATCCTGGCAATATCGGAAGTAAACAAAAAGTAGCTGAAGTCGTAAAAGCTTGTCAAGAGAGAAATATCCCTATTCGAATCGGTGTAAATGCAGGTAGCTTAGAAAAAGAGTTTGATAACAAGTATGGTCCAACTGCTGAAGCTATGGTTGCATCGGCTGATTATAACATCAAGTTTTTAGAAGATTTAGGTTTTACTGACATCAAGATAAGTCTTAAAGCAAGTGATGTTCAAAGAACGGTTGAAGCCTACAGAATGCTCCGTCCTAAAAACAACTACCCTTTTCATCTTGGTGTTACGGAAGCTGGAACTATCTTCCATGCTACAGTAAAAAGTGCTATAGGTCTTGGTACACTACTTCTTGATGGTATCGGCGATACTATGCGAGTAAGTATCACAGGCGAACTTGAAGAAGAGATAAAAGTCGCAAAAGCCATCCTTAAAGATAGCGGAGCAATGCCTGAGGGACTTAACATCATCTCATGTCCTACTTGTGGACGCATTGAAGCTGACTTAGTTACAGCAGTTGCAGAGATAGAAAAAAGAACAGCTCACATCAGAACTCCTCTTGATGTTTCAGTCATGGGTTGTGTAGTAAATGCAATCGGTGAAGCAGCTCATGCTGATGTTGCCATTGCTTATGGAAAAGGGAAAGGGCTTGTTATGGTTAAAGGCAATGTTGTTGCTAACCTAGATGAGAGTGAACTTGTAGATAGATTTGTTGCAGAAGTTGAAAAAATGGCGAAACAAGCTTAATTTAAAAACTCTATAAGTGTGCCGTAAAACTTGTCTACATCAATCGGTTTACTCAAATGAGAGTTCATCCCAGCTGCTTGCGTTTTTTTAATATCCTCTACCATTGCGTTTGCGGTAAGCGCTATAATCGGCATGCTAGCGTCTATTTTACGAATTGCAATCGTTGCGTCATAACCATTCATTATCGGCATTTGTAAATCCATTAAAATAAGATCGTACTCATTTTTCTCAAACATTTCAAGTGCTTCTTGCCCATTGTTTGCAATCTCTAAAATAATTCCGCTATCTTCTAAAAGCCCATCAATGAGAAACTGATTTGTTTTGTTATCTTCTGCTAAAAGAATTTTTTTACCTTCAAATCTTTTTATATCTTCAACATCATATACAAGAGAATACTCTTTGGACTCCCCTTTTGCTCTCTCAAGTGGTATCTCAAAAGTAAACTTACTTCCTTTGCCCTCTTCACTCTCTAAGTAAATTTTCCCACCCATGAGTTCTACGAGACGCTTGGAAATACTAAGTCCTAAACCTGTTCCACCATATTTACGAGTTGTACTTACATCTGCTTGAGAAAATGCTTGAAACAGTTTATCCTGCTCCTTTTTTGTCATCCCTATTCCACTATCTGTCACTTCAAATTTATATAAATCTTCCTTATTGGTAATAACTACTTTTACAAACCCTTTTTCAGTAAATTTAATAGCATTACTTACTAAGTTTATAAGAATTTGCGAAATTCTCAAGTTGTCCCCATGAAGTGCACGATGAACATTATCTTTACAATTTATTTCAAAAGATAAGCCCTTCTCTTGGGCTTTAAAAAAGAGAAGATTTCTTGTACTATCTATTGCTTTACTCAAATCAAAATCTATCTTCTCTAGGGTGAGTTTTTTTGCCTCTATTTTAGACAAGTCCAAAATATCATTTATAATGCCTAAAAGCAATTTTGCAGAAATGTCTATTTTTTCTATATAATCTTTTTGCTTTAAACTCAGATTTGTTTGTAAGACTAAATGACTCATTCCAATAATACCATTCATAGGAGTTCGAATCTCATGACTCATATTTGCCAAGAAAGTTGATTTTTCCATGTTAGCTGCTTCAGCTTTTTCTTTTGCTTCTAACAATGCTGCCTCAATGGCTTTTTGTTGAGAGATATCCCTCACATTTATAAGCATTCTGTCTGGATTATGTAAATAAGATATAGTCATATTGACAAATATAGTCTTATCCCCATAAACTTTACACTCCTTTTCATAGTTTTGAATATAGCCTTGTTCTAACACTTCACCCATGGCTTGTTTTGATCTTTCAATATCTCTTTCAGCAGTCAAAGCCAAACAAGAAGTTTGTAACATTTGCTCTTTTGAAAAACCTGTCATGCTTAGATAAGCAGGATTAACATCTATAAAATTCGATTCCATATCCAAAACAGCAATAGCATCTTTAGAATTTTGGTATATCGCTTGAAAGGTCTCTTTTTGTCGCTCTATCTCCTCTAAAAGATGTTCAAGCTTTGTATTTTCACGTTTAAGAATCAACTGCTTGTATAAAATTAAAAAAAGGATAAATCCGATAATTGATACTGTTATGAAAATAATTTTTAGTGTAAACATTGATTTTAGAGCATCAAGTATATTAAATGGATGATAAATAAATCCCTCTAAGACCTTGTTTGAAGCACTGCTCATCTCAAATAGTCTGTATATATTGGCAGTCTCTACAATCCTTTGTTTATCAACATTTCCCAATGATGTATCATTTTCAAATGCAAGTTTTTGAAGCACTTTTGCTTCATACAGATAAGCTTCTCTACTTTTTCCTTGTGTGTTGTATTTTTGTAAAATAATATCAACTGTTTCATTTATGTGAGAAAAAGCATATTTCCAGCCCTCAAGAGATGCTTTTTGAAATTTTTCTACAATTTTAGGATGCTTGTTGAGATAATCTTGGGAAGTAAACAAAAGATTTGCATAAAAGTGAATTCCATAATCCTTAGGATCAAAGATAATATACTTTACATGCATTTTTTCAAGTTCAAAAGCTTCATTTGATTTGTATATCGTCATCAAATCAATCTCGTCATTTACTAAGGACTCTATGTTAAAAGTATGTTTCACTTGCTTAAAATCAGAAGACTTAATATCATTTATCTTCATCATTGCAGAGATAGATGCAAGCGATTCTAAGTTATCACTCAACATCATTTTTTTGTTTTTAAAATCTTTTATGGCTTGAAGATCTTCGCGTTTTTTTGAGACAAGGACATAAGGAGAGTCTTGATAGATAGCATTAAGCAAAACAACTTTTTTTTCTCGAAGGCGTTCTAAGATTAAAGAAGAGCGTTCGATTCCAAAATCAGATTTTCCAGCTAAAACATCGTCTGTTACATGAACAAAATCATACTCTTTGAGTGATACATCTAAACCAGCATTCTTATAAAAACCCTTCTCTTTTGCCATGTAAAAACCAGCAAATTCGAACTGGTGTTTCCAAAGAAGCTGTAAAGACACTTTTTCATTTCCAGACAAAGATACAAAAAAAAGTAAGATTAGTAAATATTTCAAAACAAGAACTCCTCTGCGTTTACCATTTTACCATAAGCATAAACTGAAAAACATTTGATTTTATATCTGTATCTTTTACTCTATAGTAATGCCACTCTGTTCCTACATAAGTTTTTGCCCCTAACACTTCATAGTTAAAATCATACAAAAGTCTGTTTTGTGATAAAAAATCCCCTGTAGTCCAGTCTAAAAAACCATCCACAACCAAAGGTGCACCAAAAATATGTTCGCTTATATAGTTTGCCGAGAGTTGATAACTGTTTTTACCAAAATTTTGCTCTTTTTTATAAAAGTTAAGACCAAAAATATCAAAGCCTTTTATATTTAAATCACTTCCTAAACCATAAAGTTCAGCATGATAATCATTAAATTTATGCATTTGTCTGTTGTATTGTCCTGCGATAAACAAATCTTTTACAAAGAAAAATGATAAATCTTTTTGAAGTATTTTACCAAAACTAATACGAGGAGAGAGTTCAAAATAGAGCTCATATTTTTTATCTGTATTTTTAAATCTATCGTTTGCTCTAACTATATCTACAAAACCAAAAAAATCACCATAAGTAAATGTACTAAAGTTCTCAACAGTTAAAGTACTCTTGCCACCTTTGGTATCAAAACCACTATTACCATCAAAGTTTCCATAGAGATACTCAATGTTTGTTGTTGAAAAAGCAAAGAGTGCATTTAAAGAAAAAAGAAGTGTTGTAAAAAGAATTTTTTTTAACATCAGATACCTTTTGTTAGTTTAAACTATTAATATAAATAATAGTGTAGTGTTTTTTTACTTAAATATAAAACTCTCTACAGAAAAACAACAAACAATATTTGATATAATTATAAAAATTAAACTTTTGGATTATAATATTTTATGAATAAGCTTGAAATATCTACTCACGAAACTCTTATAATAAACACTTTACTGCATTATAAGTTCTTAACATTATCGCAATTATCAAAGCTCTTAAAACTTGAAATAATCCCTGATTATCTTGAGACGATGCAAGCAAAATCTATGATTAAAGCTCTAAAACATAAGCAATTTTCTAGCGATAAAGCTCCTCTTTATTTTGCAGTTCCAAACAAACTTTTAGATATTGATGAGACTCTTTATTTTCAAGATATAGACTTACGAAAACTTAGCATTTCAGAGGAAGATTATTTTCACATTTATCATACTGTTAATTATCATATTTTATTTAACACTTACTCAGATTTTCGTCATATAACTGTCAATTATTTTAGTGCATACTTTGATGCTTTTAAAAACAAAACAAAAAAAGATGAGCTAGAAGCAAGTGGAAAGTACACACTAGAGTCTGGTGATTTTCTTATACCAAACGCAACGATGAACTTCTCCTTAACTTCAGGAGAAGAGTTTATTTATGTACTTGATTTGTTCTCCGATACAGAAGTTCAAAGTATTGTTAAACGCATCGCTTTATACAAACAAGTTTTTGTTGAAAATATTTATAAACTCGACCGTGTTATTCTTATCTTCAAAAATGAAGAGATAAAAGAAAAAGGTATAGAGTATCTCACTCGTGCAGAGATTTTAAATGAATACAAAGAGAACTTTATCTTTAAAACTATAGAAAACTTAGAGAATGACTTTAGTTTACAGTGGATGAGTTTTGATTCTAAAAAAGAGATTGCATTTGTACAAACTTCAATCGAAGATGAAGAAAAGATTGAAGAGAAAGTTCAGGCAGATGAGCATATCGAAGCTGAAATCGAAGAAGAAAAAGTAACGATAAAAATCGCAGATGAAGAAATAATCGTAGAAAATACAGAAGCAGAAGAAGCTATAGAAGAAGCGACTAAAGGAATGGAACTAAGTTTACGAACAAAAGCTATTAGCATTATACAAGACTCTTCACTTCTCCTCTACACTTTTGCCGGTGTGGCTGCGTTTGTTGTATCTGCTTATATGGAAATGATTGCATTTGATAGTTTTTATCCTGGTTTTTTACTTATTTCTGTTGTGATGGTTATTGCGTTTGAGGTAGCCAAAGTTGGTAGTATCTTCATGAAAGTTTACATCAAAAAGTCAGGCTCAGATGTCAACAAATGGACGATGAAAGTTTTAAGTAGTCTTTTTATCCCTTTACTTTTTGGACTCTCCATCATCTCCTCTATGGCTGTAACAGCCGACAAGTTAGAAAGCCCTCATGCAGAAGAGCTCAAAGCAAAATCTATCAAAAAAATTCAAACTGAATATGAAGACATTATTGTACTTACAGAAAAAGACCACCTTCGACGTGCTAAACAACTCAAACAAGATTTCTTTGAAAAAATCAAAGAATTTGAAAATAGAAAACAAGAAGTTATAGCAAATAAAGATGCTGAGATAGAGGAACAAAAAAATGTTTATGGTTCTGATGGAAAAACATGGAAAGGCTCAAAATATGAAGAGCATATCAAAGAACGCAAGAACCTTATAACAGAGTTTGCTACTGAGAGAATGACACTAGAACACCTCTATAACCAACAGATAGAACAAGAATCTGAACAATACCGTCAAGAGAAAAAAGAGGATTTGAGTTATAAATCTCAAAACTTACAATCAGCAGAGAGTGAAGTTTTAGCAGAATCATGGCAAGCACAAAACGAAATGGTTCGTTCATTTATTAAAGTCATAAATCATGGTTTTCATCTTAATCTCAAAGAACTTGACTTTATTTTTATGCTCTCTATCCTTATCAGTGTTCTTTTGGAACTTACTATTTATAAAGTCTTTTCAAATGTCGCTATCGTCTATGCAATCCGACAAGATAAAAGATAAAGAGTTAATATGTTAAAATCAACCCACATAAAATAAAGGTTGGTTTTTGCAGGACAATTTATATAATTTAGCATTTGAGAGAAGTATTCTTAGCTCTATCGTTTTTGAGCCAAGTCAATTTGATGAGCTTAGTGTTGCACTTAAAGAAGATGACTTTTATCTTCCTGCACATAAAGACATCTTTAAAACGATGCTTCTACTTCTCCAACGCGACCAGCCTATAGATGAAGAGTTTATTAAAAAAGAACTCATAAAAATCAAAAAGTTTGACGAGCAAGTTTTACTTGAAATTCTCTCAGCAAATCCTATCTCAAACACACAAGCTTATGTAAACGAGATAAAAGACAAGTCTCTAAAACGCCACCTCTTAACACTTACAACAGAGATAAAAAGAATTACCATAGAAGAAGAACTTCCCTCCGAAGAAGTCATAGACATAGTCGAGAAAAAACTTTACGAGATTACACAAGACAACCAAACGAGTGACTTTAAAGATGCTCCAAAAATGACCTTTGATACGATGGAGTATATCAAAGAGATGAAAGCAAGAGGCGATACAGTACTTGTTGGAGTTGACACTGGTTTTCATGAACTCAACAAAATGACTACAGGTTTTGGTAAGGGTGACCTTGTCATCATCGCCGCTCGTCCAGCAATGGGAAAAACTAGTTTTGTTTTAAACACCGTTAATTCTCTCATACTTCAAGGTAAAGGTGTTGCGTTTTTCTCACTTGAAATGCCTGCTGAACAGTTAATGCTGCGTTTGCTTTCCATCCAAACTTCTATCCCTTTGCAACACCTTCGTACAGGTAATATGAAAGATGATCAATGGAGTAGTTTAAACGGTGCTATTGACCGAATGAATAGTGCCAAACTTTATGTGGATGACCAAGGTAGCATTAACATAAATCAACTCCGTTCAAAACTGCGTAAACTCAAAAATCAGCATCCTGAAATAGAGATAGCTGTTATTGATTACCTCCAAATTATGCAGGGTGTTGGCTCACAAGATAGGCACTTGCAAGTCTCTGAAATATCTCGTGGACTTAAAATGCTTGCTCGTGAACTTGAGATGCCTGTGGTTGCTCTTTCACAACTTAACCGTGGACTTGAAGCTCGTAATGACAAACGCCCAATGCTAAGTGATATTCGTGAGTCTGGTTCTATTGAGCAAGATGCGGACATCATTTTGTTTGTTTATCGTGATGATGTTTATCTTTACAAAGAAGAAAAAGAGAGGGAAAAAGCAGCAAAATCAGAAGGAAAAGAGTTTGTCTCCGAGTATATTGAAAAAGAAGAAGAGGATGCAGAAATCATCATCGGTAAACAGCGAAATGGTCCAACGGGTCATGTAAAACTTGTTTTTCAGAAAAAGCTTACAAGATTTGTAGATGTTCCTGCATATAGTGCCGGTGTTGAAACGGTGTATGAAAATGTTGACACTTCATCCGCAGATATTGACATAGGAGAACCTAGTATCTCTATGCCTACACTCTAAATGATAGATAAAGTCTCGCTTTTTAACAAAAAACGAGACCTTATCTTTGCCTTTTTTCTGCTTCTGTTGCTAAGTTTTTACTCACTTCTTATAGAGTATAACAACTATAAAAATCTCACTCGTTTTGACTCGCAACTTGTTAGGGCAACTCTTTTAAAACAGTACGATAAAACAAAAATAATGAAAAAAGGCAAATCAAAAGTTTATAAAGTTCTTAAACTTAAAAGTGATAATGGTTTTACTTTTTACACCTCTACAAAAAAGCAAAATCTTCACATAGGACAAACTCTGGATTTTGAAATTTGGGTAGAAAGAGTTAGCTTTTATGAGTTTATAACAAGCTTTTATGCCTTTAGCAAAATTCGTTCTATACATCAACAATTGAGTTTCAAAGAGACATTAAATAATCTCATAAAAAATCAGCATACAAACAAAAGTGTTGCACATATCTATCAAGCCCTTTTTACAGCTCGTCAACTTAGTTCAGATATTCAACAACAATTTTCAAGCCTTGGTATCTCCCATCTCATTGCCATAAGTGGCTTTCATCTTGGAGTTTTATCTGCACTTCTTTTTTTCTTATTTAAAAAGCCTTATCAATTTTTTCAAAATAGATATTTTACATATAGGAGCTACAAGCTTGATTCTTTTATAGTCATTAGCTTGATTCTCTTGGTTTACTTACTTTTTTTAGACTCACCTGCATCACTTTTAAGAGCCTTTAGTATGTTGCTTTTTGGATTTGTTCTTTATGATAGGGGCATAAAAGTTGTCTCAATACAGACTCTTTTTATAACAATTGTTTTTTTGTTAGCACTATTTCCACGACTTGCGTTTAGTTTAGGTTTTGGATTAAGTATTGCAGGGGTATTTTATATCTTTTTATTTTTGATTCACTTCAAAAATTTAAGTAAAGTATGGCAATTCTTACTCATCCCTTTTTGGGTTTATTTGATGATGCTTCCCTACTCTCTTGTCATCTTCTCAAACTTTAGCATCTATCATCCACTCTCGATTGTATGGACAACTCTTTTCACTCTATTTTATCCGTTAAGCATCTTCTTGCACCTTATCCATCAAGGTGATTTACTCGATACTATTCTTCTGTTTGCAACAAATTTTCATACAGAATCAATACTCTTAAGTATAAGCCCTTTATGGCTTTTCCCCTACATCTTTCTCTCTGTAGGAGCTATTTATAGTAAAAAATTAGCTTATGTCACTCTCTTCTATGTTAGTACGATTTTTATATATGCCATCTATAATGTAACATAATTTTAAACCATAGATAAAGATAATCCAAGAGACATAAATCCATAAAAACAGAAACATCAAGATAGCAAAAGAACCATACATTGTCGTGTATGATTTGTTTAAAAAGACATAATAAATAAAAGCATTTTTACTCATACTAAATATCACCGAAATAATAAGCGAACTAATCGCAGAAGCTTTAGGGTCTATTTTGACATTTGCAGCAATCTGAAAAATAAGAAAAAAGAGTGCCCAAATAATAATGTATGGGATAAGAGGTAAGATGTTAAATCCTGATGTCAAAGAGTTTGAAGCCATCAATGTTGCGATATAACCTGTAATGTAAAACGATACACCAAGAGCGATAGGAGTAAGTGTTAGCATCGTCCAGTAAGTAGTAATTGACTCCCAAATAGTTCTCTGTTTTGCATGAAAAATACGGTTTGCAATATACTCAAAGTTCTTAAAAAAAAGCAATGAAGAGACTAAAATGGCGATAAATCCCACCATGCCCATTTTTGAAGAGTTCTGTAAAAAACCGTTAATTTTATCCATAACTACTTCTGAATTTACGGGCATAAGGTTTGAGAAGATAAAACCTTGAATCTTCTCATAATGTTCTGAAAACGAAGGTAAAGATGTCAAGAGTGTCATCATTATAAGTAGAAGTGGAATAATGGTAAAAATAGTATAAAAGCTAAGGCTTGCCGCAAAAAGGGTTAGCTCTTTGTCGATGAAAGATTTTACAAAAAACTTACCATGTTTAAAAACTTTCGAGGCTATAGCTTTCATAATTTTCCTTTAGTTAAGCCCCATTTTTGCAGGGTTTAAAATGTTGTTGGGGTCAAACGCAAGCTTAATAGCCTTAAAAAGGTTCATCTCTTCATCTGTAAATGCCATGCGCATATAAGGTGCTTTTGCAAGACCTATCCCGTGTTCGCCAGAGAGTGTTCCACCCAAATCAATTGTCGCTTGAAATACTTCTTCTATCGCCTTGTAGGCGATTTTTACTTGTTCAGGGTCGGAGCCATCAACCATAACATTTGTATGTACATTTCCATCACCAGTATGTCCAAAACATGGAATGTTTATATTGTACTTGTCTGCTATAGCATAAAATCTCTCTAAAAGTTCAGGTAATGCTGAACGAGGAACAGTTACATCTTCGTTAAGTTTTTTACTTCCATACACACTCAAAGCTGGACTTGCGTTTCTTCGTGCAAACCAAAGGTCAGCTGCTTCTTTATTGTCTTTTGCTCTGCGAAATTCCGAACACCCATTTTCTTTAAATACTCGCTCTATTGTTTCGAGTTGAAAATCTAAGTCATCTTCCATATTTCCATCTACATCTGTAACTAAAAGTGCTCCAGCATCAACTGGTAAGCCTTTATGAAATGTCTGTTCTACTGCACGGATAGTAAGATTATCTAAAAATTCCATAGCGACAGGTGTAATTCCACTCGCCATAGTTTTATAAACAGCTTCCATAGCCTGATGAACACTATCAAAAATCCCCATAGCTGTTTTTGTCATCTTTGGTTTTGGAATGAGTTTAAGAGTGATTTCACTTAACACAGCAAGTGTTCCCTCAGAAGCGATTAATATACCGCTAATGTTATACCCTGCAACATCTTTAATGGTGCGTTTACCTGCTCTAATAATGTCACCATTAGGAAGCACTGCACGAGTTGCCATGACATAATCTTTAGTTATTCCATATTTTGCAGCTCGCATTCCACCTGCGTTTTCACTGACATTTCCACCGATTGTGGAATAATCCTGACTTGCTGGATCTGGTGGATAAAAGAGTCCAAGCTCTTCTACTGCTCGTTGGAGATCCATGTTTATAACACCAGGCTGTACAATGGCAACCATATTTTTCATATCTATTTCTAAGATTTTGTTCATGTGTTTTTCAAAACCTAAAACAATACCACCAGAACTTGGAAGTGCTCCACCTGTAAATCCACTCCCTGCTCCACGAGGAACAATAACGACTTTGTGTTCGTTGCAATACTTTAAAATTTTACTAATATCATCTTCATTACGAGGGAAAACTACTGCATCTGGCTCAAAGTGTGAACGTGTTGCATCATAAGAGTAAGCAATTAAGTGGGCTTTATCACTGTAAACATTATCCGCTCCAACGATTGAAGTAAAATAAGCTAAATGTTTTGCATCTATCATATTAATTTCCTATTTTAAAGTCATTTAGTAAATGGTGTAATTTTTCACCACCATTCTTAACGGCTTCATATAATCGTTCATCATATCTGTTGTTTTTGACTAAAAGTGCATAATAATGTGGAGCATACTCTTCTAGCTCATCATTCTCTTCTCCCCAAAACTGCCACCATTTCGAGCTAATAGAGTCAATACGAGAATAAAAAGGAAGCTTTATACTATCTTCTACTATTGGAGCATTGTTTATACCTAGGATATGAAAACTTTTACTATCTATCATATACACTTTTTGGTCTAAATAGATAAAAACTAGACCTACACTACTCATATCACTCATAGCAATAAAATCAGCTTTCATAGGTGTTGGATGCCCACGAAAAGATAAAATAGTTGCAAATAAATCTGGGTGTACCCATTCTATTTTTACACTTTTTGTAACTCTGTGATATGTCTCTTCATTTGGAGCAATAAGCAATCCACGGTTATAACCAAATGCAAACAAAGCTGTATCGCCAACACTTGCAGTCCATTTTCCTGTAGGAAGAGAGTTATTTCGAAGACCTGTATATGGACTCAATTTAATTGTAGCTATCTTTTTTTCTCTGTCATAAGCAACAACAAGTGCATTATTTAAGATACTTGAATGATCGTGTGCAATCTCATGATACACAAATCCACTCATACCTAAATCTATCTTATCAACTTTTATAGTAGCTAACATACTTTCTTTATCCACACTCACAAGCGGAGATTTTAAAACTCCAGCACTTAGCTCAAACAAAACAACAAATAACAATACAATCAATTTCATTGGTACTCTTTTATCTTAATATATTGAGATTATATCAAATAAACCTCATACTAAGCCAAAACTTGATAAAGTTTCATCCATATTTATTTTAGGTTTATACTTTGATACAAATTTTCTTACTTTTACTTCTTACAACTACTATCTTTGCCAACACTATCGAACGTAATCGTTGGGAGAGTGGTGAAACATTTTTAACATTTTTAGAAAAAAATAAACTCCCTATTAAATATTTATATTACTACCTCGATAGGGATGATAGAAGACTCACAGAAGAGATACGTGCTGGAATTCATTATCAAGTTTCACGAAGTCAAGATAATACAATTGACCAAGTTTTACTAGCGCTAAACGATGAACTTCAAATTCATATCTACAAAAAGAAAGATTATTATAAGTTTGAAGCTATCCCTATTATTAGCAGTACAAAAGAAGAAGCTTTCTCAACTACAGTCGTTAGTTCTCCTGCTTATACTATCATCAAAAAAACAGGTTCTAAAAAACTTGCACAAATTTTTGTTTCAAGTTTTCGTAACTCTTTAAACTTTAAAAACGACATTAGAAAAGGCGATAAACTTGTTATGGTTTATGATCAAAAGTACCGTTTAGGACAGCCTTTTTCTATGCCTGTCCTCAAAGTGGCGATGATTGAAATGCGCCATAAAAAGCACTTTATATATCTTAATTCTGATGAGAGATACTATAACGAAAAAGCACATGAGGTAGAAGGCTTTTTACTTGGTCGTCCGGTTCGTGGGGCTAGAATTTCTTCACGCTTTAGTAAACGCAGATGGCATCCAGTTCTTCACAAATGGAAAGCACATTTAGGAGTTGATTTTGCTGCAAGACGAGGAACTCCAGTTATGGCGGCTGGTAGTGGGACTATTATTTGGTCACAACGTCTTGGTAGTTATGGTAACTTAGTAAAAGTAAGACATACTGATGGCTACGAAACTCGTTATGCTCACTTAAAAGCTTTTCGTCGTGGTATCCGCAAGGGGAAAAGGGTCAAAAAAGGTCAAGTTATCGGTTATGTAGGAACAACAGGGCGTTCAACTGGTCCACACTTACACTTTGAACTTCGTAAACATGGAAATGCCATCAATCCACTCACGGTCGTACAAGTGACAACAAAAAAACTCTCTGGAAAAACAAAAGAAGCTTTCTTGAAACTCCAAAAAGAGTATGACAACAAAGTACAAATGCAACTTGATAGCAATGCAACTTATCAAAAGCAAACGAGACTGCAAATCTTTTGCTATCTCAAACATGACATAAAACCTGATATAAAACCTGATATAGAATCCGATATAAAGTTTAACCATGAGTAAAATAACTTCTACAGAAACACTAACAAAACCAAACTACATCAAGCCTATTATGCTTAACTACACTCTCAAAGGCAAGCAAAAACAGTGGGAAGCTGTTATTACACATAGCAGTGTTTCCATTCTTTTATATCATCGAGAAAAAAATGCTTTTGTGCTTGTAAAACAACTCCGTCCTGCTGTTTTAAACTCCAACAAAAAAGATGGCTATATGTATGAAATGTGTGCAGGCATTATCGACAAAGATACCTCTAATGAACAGATTGCAAAAGAGGAAGTATTAGAAGAGTGTGGCTATGATATTCCTGTTCAAAGCCTTGAAAAGGTAAGCTCATTTTATACAAATGTTGGTATCTCTGGAGCTAAGCAGACTATCTACTATGCAGAACTTTCAGAAGCCATGAAGATAAATGAAGGTGGTGGACTTGATGAAGAAGAGATTGAAGTGATTTATATTCCACTTGAAGATGCTAAAGAATTTATGTTCGATGAGAGTTATCAAAAAACTTCAGGTGTTATTATGTCTTTTTACTGGTTTTTTGATAAAAAATACCACACTATCCAAACTCGATAGGATCCATATCTATCTCAGCTAGCGGTACTCGCGAAGCCATAACCGCTTTTATGAGATCCGTACTTTTATCTCCACGTAGGAGTATCTCAAAACGCCATTTATTTGCCACTTTTTCTATACTACATTTTCCAAAACCAACTATTTCTATGTTTTTTATTTGTAGGAGTTTGGATTGCATCATCTCCATCGCATCACGTGCTTTTGCTCCATTTTTATCTGAAAACAAGATACGACACAGTTTTTTATAAGGAGGGTAAAGTCCTTCTCTTAAACTCTTTTCATCTTCTAAGAAGAGTTCATACTTACCTAAATAACTTTGAAAAAAATCCTCATTAAATGTTTGCACTATAACTTTAGCATCACTTAACCTTCCACTTCTTCCTGCAACTTGAATAAGTGAAGAGAGTGCTTTTTCACGGGAACGATAGTCGCTAGAGTTTAAGATATTGTCCATACCAAGAACAACAGCTAAAGTAACGCCATGATAGTCATGCCCCTTACTTAACATCTGCGTTCCTACCAGTATATCCGTCTCTTTTTCATTAAATCGTTTGAGTGCTTTTTTAAGTTTTGAAGCGGTTGTTATAACATCTCTGTCAAACTGTTCTACCCTTGCATTTGGTAACTGCTCTTGAATGTTTTTAACCGCTTCTGCTGTACCTAAACGCGAACTTGTAAGGTTTTTGCTATGACACGCACTACACACTTGTGGCACTGCTTGGCTAAAGTTACAGTAGTGACACTTTAGGGCATTTGTTTTTTGATGCACACTCATACCAACACTACAAAAACTACACTCATAAGTATGCCCACAATCTCCACAAATCAGATACTTAAAATTTGCGCGCGTTGGTAAAAAAACTATGGCTTGTTCTTTAAGATTTAAAATATGCTCTAAATGATTTGCCACTAAAGGAGTCAAAGCTTCTGGACTTTTCTCATACTCATATATTTTACTAGACTCAAAATGTCCTCCCTTAAGTCGTACATGAGGAAACTTCGTATAACTACTCAAAGAGGGTGTTGCACTTCCAAGGACTACGGGAACACCATAAAGTTTTCCCATATAAATAGCTATGTCACGAGCATTGTATCGTGGACGAGAAGAGGATTTATAACTATCATCATGCTCCTCATCTACAACTATCAAACCTAAATCATCTATGGGCAAAAAAAGTGCTGAACGCGGACCTGCTATGATTTTTGCTTCACCGCTATGAATTTTCTCAAGTGCTAATTTTTTCTGTTTTGGAGTAAGTTTTGAGTGCCACATTACAGCCAAAGAACCAAAATGATTCTCTAAACGCAGCCCCATTTGTGGAGTAAGTGAAATCTCAGGCATTAAAAATATACTGCGTTTATCTTGTTTTAACATCTGCTCAAAATACTTCATATAAATCTCTGTTTTTCCACTTCCAGTATCACCAAAGAGTAAGCTTGTTTGGTGCTCTTGTAAAAAAAGAAGTGCCTGCATTTGTTTGCTTGAGAGTTGTATACTTGTTTCTTTTACATCTTCAAGTTCTACACGAGAAATATTTTCACGAAAAGGCATCATCAAAGTAAGTGCATCACCGAGTGAGCAGATATAATATGAAGCGATAAACTGCGCTAATTTGAGCTGTTGCAGAGAGTAAACTTCCTCATAAACTTCTAAGATGTCATTTGTATCAAAGAGTGGTTTTTCACAAGCATCAAGGACAACTGCATTTTTATTTCTATGATGAAACTCTACTAAAACTTTTGTTCCCTTTTCTATAAATACATTTGATTGATAGGTAAAAAGTTCTAAGGGAGAACCTATTATGGAGAGTTGATAATAGTACATACTCATAACTCCAAAAGCACGGTATCTCTGCGTGTTACTTCAAACTTTTTACATCCACTCTCAAAAGCGCCACTCTCACCTACTAAAACGCAGCGATGTTTTGCACGGGTTATGGCAGTATAAATCAGCTTAGTATTATGCATAATAAAATGTGTAAAACTCATGGGAATGACGACTATGTCATACTCCATGCCTTGTACTTTGTGTATAGTCAGAGCATACGAAAGCATAAGATGAGATTTTAACTCTTCATACTCATACACAACAACTACATCTTCATTTGGATAAAAAACAAAAACCTGTTCATCATCTTCTTCTATTTTAAAAAGCAGACCGCTCATGCCATTGAAAATGCGTCTTTGGTTTGAGTCTTCACCCATCTTAAAACCATCCCCACTCCATGAAGTCATGTTTTCATTTTTCGTATGCACGACCTTATCCATTAAACGAAATTCTAATTCGCCGCGTTTAACACATACTTTTGGATTCGGGTTAAAATACTCTTGAAGAACTTTGTTAAGATTGTTACTACCTAAAATCCCACCTTTCATAGGGGTAATCACTTGAAAATAATTGAGATACTCTTTTATCTGTTTGTTTTTGAGTCTATAACGTGCTTTTTCTATGGACTCCACAACACGATGGACAATCTCAGTCACTATCTGTTGTGAATTTTCATCTCGTAGATGTTTGAGTTCATCAGCAGGAAGTTGGTTTTTTAGTGCATAATAGTTTTGTATGTTTACATCCACAAACTCAAAATCATCATATTTTGCTCTATAATCTGGCACTTCACCTCTACGAATATCATTAGCTATAAGAGTTATGGCTTGCTCTTCGCTTTGACGGTAAATCTTTGTGAGTTTTACTATGGGTGCTAGTTCTAATGTAAGTGCATCACTCAAAACATTGCCCGCTCCAATAGGCGGAAGTTGCGCATCATCCCCCACTATTATTACCACTGCTTTTTTTGAAATCTTTCGCATCAAACGAGCAAAAAGTAAGGAGTTAATCATAGAAGCTTCATCTATAAGCACAACAGAGTAAGGAAAAGTATCTTGATTTTCATGTTTTATAAGAAGTGACTGAATAGTCGCACTCTCGTATCCTGTAGTATCACTTATGCGTTGTGAAGCTATACCGCTCAAAGCACAAGTCATAATCTCTTTTTTATCAAACCTTGTGTTTAACACTTCTAAAATAGTCTTTGAAGTCGTACTTTTCCCCGTTCCTGCATAACCAACTAAAAAGAGTATATTTTTACCACTGTTTAGCATAGCAACAGCCTCTTTTTGTTGTTCACCAAGTTGAAGTTCAGACTCTTTTAAAAACTCATCCAAGTTCTTTACAAATCCACCATTATCTAAAAGTGAACGCGATTTAAAATCATCATACAAAAACTTCTCAGCATCATAAAGTCGTGAAGGAGAGACTCTCTCATTTTTCATAATAACAATACTCCCCTCACCCACTCGCTCAATCAAAGCGGCTTCATAAAGGTTCTGTTTGTTGTGAAACATCAACAGTTCATCCAAACCGCTAAAGAGTATCTCTTTACTTATGCAAGAGTTTCCTTGTGCTTCGCAGTAGTTTAAAAGCACATAATCCATCGCCGAACTAATGCGCCCTTCATTCTCTTTACTCAAGCCCATCTTCAATGCCAACTCATCAGCGCGTTTGAAACCTATGGAGTTTATGTTTGTAAGTATGTAAGGATTTTCTTTTATCTTAGTACAAGGCTCATCTACATCTTTCATAGCCGTTGCAATAGTCGTCAAAAGTGCAGGTGAAACATCAAAAGGACTTAAAAACTCACCTAAACGCCGCATTGAACGAAACTGTTTCCAAGAAGCTTGGATTTTTTTAAGGCGTTTTTCTTTGATGCCGTTAAACTCTAAAAGTTTTTCTATGTCATTATCTAAAATCTCAACAAGACCCTCTGAACCAAAATGCTCAATAAGTTCAGCAGAGAGTTTTTTTGTAAAGCCTTTAATGATTTTGTTGAGGAAAAAAAAGAGTTCGTTTTGGTTGACTTTTATATATTCAAATTTAAAAGTTTTACCGTATTTTTTATGTTCTTCAAAATAACCTTTAAGAGTTATGGCAGAACCCTTAAGATGTGAGATGTCACTCTCATAGTAAGAGCCACTAATCTTCTCACCTGTTTTTAAAACAGCAATAAAAAAACTCTCATCTTCAAAAAGGATTCTATCTATCTGACCTATGAGAGTTTGAGTCAAAATAGCTTTACCCTTACTTTTTTACTTAGTAACAATAGCAAAACTAAGGTCAAGTATCTCTTTGTGCTCTTTGATAAACTGGTTTAAATCTTTAAGTTGTAACTTTTTAATCATCTTGAGTTCATGTTCCGTTTGTCCAATCGTAAAACCTTTATAATGTTCCATAAATGTACGGTTTAGTCTTTGACTCATAGTCTCAACACGCAGAGGTTCACTCCCTAAAATAAACTTTTTCGTTTGATCTAACTCTTCTTGTGTCACACCTTTTTTGATAAACTCTTCAAAAACTTTATTCACACTCTTTTTCGCTTCATCAAGCGACTCCAATTTAGTTTGTAAATAGCCACTTAGGTAACTACTTGAGTTACTGATATTAACTGTTGCATATGCTGAATATGCAAGTCCGCGTTTTACACGGATTTCTTCCATTAAACGTGAGCCAAAACCACCTGTACCCAAGATAAATGTAGCAACTCTTGCTTTATAATAATCTTCAGAATCTACTGTCATATTATAAGGTGAACCAAAATAAACATATGCTTGTTCTGTATCTTTTTTAATAATACTTTGTGTAGGTTTTGTTACCGTACTATAGTGTTTAATACTCATAACTTCACCTACTGGTAATGTTTGAATAACTTGAGATATTTTCTTTTTTGCATCTTCATAGTCTATATCTCCACCTAAAACAACAATCAAGTTAGATTGTGTAAGATGTTTATTTACGAAACCTTGTATATCTTTTAACTCAATACTATTAACAGTTTTAGTCGTTCCTGCACTAGCTTGTGCCAAAACAGTTCCCTTAAATAAAATGGATTTGAGTTCATTATCTGCAACATAATCAAAATTATTTTCTTTTGAACTTAGAGCACCTATTGTCATAGTTTTAATTTTATCTACTGTCTCTTGAGTATAGTTTGGATCTTTTAAAAGAGCCTCTAAATTTCCTAGAGCCTCATCAAATTGTTCTTTTAAACTACCAACTTCTATAACAAAAGTTTCTACACCTGTTGCAGCACTCACCTGAATCGCTTTTGACTCTAAAGAATCTGCAAATTTTGATGAACCAAGTTCTTTTGTGCCTTGATTCATTAACTTTGCACTAAGTTTTGCAAGTCCAGCCTTCTTAGTATCTGTAATACTGCCACTATTTGTAAATGCAAACTGCATGTTTACAAGAGGTAAGCGGTTATCATTTTCAAAAATAATAGGAACTCTTGTCCCATTTATATCTATATATTCCATTGTTGTTGCCATAAGTATCTGTCCTAAGATTAGTAGTGTTAAAAAGTGTTTCATCTATTAAAAAATCTCTAAAGTTTTATATGCTGTGTTACGAACAGCTGGTGTTTCACCAACATCTCGAATCAAGTGTATCATCTCATCTTTTGCCATAGAGTATGCCGCACCTGCAGAACTTACGACATTCTCTTCCATCATAGTAGAACCCAAATCATTTGCCCCAAAACGCAGTGCCATTTGCCCGATATATGGACCTTGTGTTACCCAAGAACTTTGAATATTTGGTACATTATCAAGGTAAAGTCTTGCCACTGCTAGTAAACGCAGGTAACGATTTGACGATGGTTTTGGCATATCTGGAATCAAAGCTAAAAGTTCTGTATGCTTGCCTTGAAAACTCCACATTATAAAAGCACGAAAACCACCTGTTTCATCTTGTAAGTTTCGTACCATATCCCAGTGGTCTATGATGTCTTCATCACTCTCAACCGTTCCATACATCATAGTCGCCGTTGACATAATATCTAACTTATGAGCTTGACGATGAACATCTACCCACACTTCAGAATCAATTTTTTTGGGAGCGATAATGTCACGAACCTTGTCACTCAGTATCTCAGCACCAGCACCAGGTATAGAAGCTAAACCTTTTACCTTTAAACGCGAGAGTACCTCTTGGATAGTTATACGAGATACTTTAGCAATAAAATCAAGCTCTATGGAACTAAATCCATGAATAGTAATACTTGGATATTTTTGATGAATATGCTCAACCAAGTCCTCATACCACTCGATTTTGAGTTTAGGATGAACTCCCCCTTGAAAAAGGATTTGTGTTCCACCAATTTCTAAGAGTTCATCTATTTTAGCATCAATCTCATCAAAAGTAAGTATGTAAGCATCTGCATCTTTTTCATGTCTATAAAAAGCACAAAACTTACAATCAACCCAACAGATGTTTGTATAGTTGATATTTCTGTCAATTACAAAAGTTGTTATTCCTTTAGGGTGTAACTCTTTTTTCCTAGCCGTTGCCATACGCCCAAGTTCTTTTAAGTCAGCATTTTGAATTAAATCAAGTGCCTCTTTTTTACTTAGTCTCTTAAACATTTTCCTACTTTATTCATTATTTCCATCCTCTATGTCTTCTGTTGAGTGATTTTTTTTGTAAAAACAGTTTATAAAAGATATACATTACAAACATCCCAATAATTATTCCTGCCATTACTTGTATCCAAGCTGCAAGATTTAAAATCTTATTGAGCATATTTATGTGCTCTTTTTTATCTATCTTGATATCTGTCATCTCAGTTATATGTGTTAAAGCCGAAACTGCAAGATTTCCTTCTGGAATACTAACATGACAAGAGAAACAAACACCACTTCTGTCAAGTTTATCGCGTTGTTCTTGTGAGAGTGGACCTGAAAGTTTCCAATGATGCCCTACAGTTTGAAGTTGTGTTCCATTTTCATCTAAAAATTTAGAATAATCATAATGTAAATTTGCAATTGCAGGAATCTGTTCATCTACAATAGTTGGTAAAACTTTTCCATCTGCTGTCATAATATCTGTAATCGTTGTAAGTGAAGGATCTTTTGTAACACTTGCTCCCATTATACCCATACCCATAGCTTTTTTAGTAGTATGACATGATTCACAACTTCTTGACTCTTTTGAAATTGTGTGCGGTTGAATTGGTGCCATATCTATGGCATTTTGTCCTTCTTCTCCTGCACCCTCAACATTTGGAATTTTATATATATGGTTTTGTAAAAGTGCTTTTCCATCTTTGTCGATAACAGTTATAGTCGTTTGACATCCTGGAATTGTAGGGCTTATACGACCCTCCCCGTTTTGAGAGAGTGGCGGATTTTCCCAACGCAAAAAACTTCGTGTTTCAGTTACTTTCCCATCAACAAGATAATTTTTCAAATCTTTCATCCCACCAGTTTTTCCATGTATATCATGGTCATGTGAAGCGGCTAAATAATCAGGGTTTTGTTTGCCCCCACTATAGTCAATCTTTACATGACAGCCATAACACTGCGGTGCCCATTTTGCATGACAAGTGTAACACTCCATATTGTCCGTATGTGCTGTGATTGTATCCATAGCAAGTATAGCTTTAGCAGAAAGCTTTTCATCAAGTTTGAGTTTTTTGAGTGGCTTGAGGGTTATGTCTTTTCCACTTGCCAAATGAACAAGGATTTCATCGCCATTTTTCACAACATGAGTCAATGGATTGCCACGAGCAGATAAAAGATAACCCTCTTTTGCTTCTGACACCGTTCCTTTTTTGAGATACTCTGCTACATCTTGAGTAACACCACGAGCTTCACCCCTCGCAGCAGTCGTGTTAAACTCATCACTATATCCAAGTGGGAGTTCCCAAGGGTACATTTTAGTAGTTCCATGACAATCTTGACACTCTATCTCAACTGCGGCTGCGTTTGCTCCGCCTAAGAAACCATCACCATGCATATCATTTGAAGTATGGCAATCTTGACATAACATTCCCTTTTGAAAATGTATATCCTCTTGCATGTGGATATAGCGTTTTGTATGAAGTTTTGGTTGTTCATTTCCCTCTGCATCAAAAGTTCCATTATATTCAGTCTCCATTAAACCTTGATACGAAACACCTATGCGTTTGCCACGGTTGTGACAAGTCGAACATGTCTCAACAGGGATACCTGAATACTCAACATCATGTACTTTTACTTTAGCATCACGAGAAGATTGAATAGAGTGAACTAAAAGGTGTCCTCTCTCTTTTTTACTAATGCTTTTATCATCACCCTCATAAAAACCTTCATTGGAATAAGGTACATGACAAGAGGCACATCCTATACCTCTATAATCACCTCTCTTTTGACGACCTTTACTCCCTGTATGACATCGTAAACACTCTTGTCGTAAATAAGTATAAACCGCTAAAGAGGGATCTTTTTGTACTTCATCTGCTGTTGGTGCTTGAGGGAGTTGGTGCATCTCTTTTGGAAAAGCTTGCGGTTCCATGAGTGAAAGTTTTTGCATATACTCTTGATACTTCTTTGTACCTAAACGAGAGTGTATATCTTCTGGATTTTTTGTAGCATAAGTACCTGCTGTATGTTCATACCCTTCTAATCCTCCAAAACTCCACATTGCACCTTGGATTTTTCCTTGCTCGGTCATCATAAGAGAGTTCATTTGAGCTTTGACTTGGTTCTCGTGACACATGCCACAAGTGTTTTGGTTTATCCAAGTGCTTGCTGGTGCGGGGTAATACTCTTTTGGACCTTCATGTGTTAAAAAATACTCTATCGTGCCATTGTGTGCTTTGCTTTTATGTTCTGTAGCAGGGTTTCCACCATGACAAACGATACAGCTATTTTGAGGGTATCCAGCTTCTTGTGCTTTTTTTGCAATGGCTTTTGTCATACCTGATTGTTCTTGGCGAATATGTTCTAAACCACCATGACAACTGTTACAATTGTTTACTTTTGTATAATTAATTGCACTCAAAAGCAGTGTAGAGAAAAGCAGACTAAGGAAGAGGATTTTTTGCAAATCTACTCTCTACTTGTCTTTACTGATTGCATCTAAAACACCATTAATAAATTTCGGTGATTGTTCTGTTCCAAATGATTTCGTTATCTCTACTGCTTCATTAATTATGACAGCTGAATCTAACTCCGTAAAAAGAATCTCATAAGCCGCTAAACGCAGTGTTGCACGTTCAATAGAACCTAATCGCTCAAAATCCCAATCTTTTAAATGTTTTATAATTGATGTATCACAAGCAACTAGATTTTGCATAACACCTTCATAAAGTGTGAGTGCAAAATCTTTTTGTTTATTACGGATTTTTTTCTCTTCTAAAATCTCTTCTGAATGTTGTGAAGTGTTTCCATTGCCTAAATCATAAGCATATAAAAGTGACACAACCGCCATACGAGCTTGTTGTCTAGTTGCCATTACAGTGCCTCATAAAGGTCTAACATTTCGATAACGACCGTCATTGCTTCAAAACCTTTGTTTCCTGCTTTAGTCCCCGCTCTCTCGATTGACTGTTCAATAGTATCTGTTGTTAAAAGTCCAAAACTTACTGGTTTTTGGTACTTTAAACTCATAGTTGCTATGCCTTTTGTAGCTTCTGCAGAAACATAATCAAAGTGAGGAGTTGCCCCACGGATTACTGCACCTAAAGCACATATAGCATCATACTTTCCACTAGAGAGTAGTTGATCAACTATCATTGGAAGCTCAAATGCACCTGGAACTAAAACATGAGTTAAATCCTCTTCATTACCACCATGACGGTCAAATGCATCTTTAGCACCCTCTACCAATCTATCTACTATAAAGTGATTCCATCTAGTACTTACAATCGCAATTTTTTTACCATTTACTACTTTTAACTTACCTTCGATTAACTTCATCTATTTTCCTTATATTTCTTGAATTTTTTTAATTTTCGTTATGAGATTATCTAAATCTTCTAGTTTTAACATATTTGGTCCATCGCTGAGTGCACAACTTGGGTCGAAGTGTGTCTCAAAAAAGAAACCATCTACTCCAACTGCGGCGGCTGCTTTTGCTAAGTACGGTACCATTGAGCTATCGCCACCTGTTTTTCCATCTTGTGCCGTTGGCATCTGAACGGAGTGAGTTGCGTCAAAAATAACCGGTGCGAACTCTCTCATGATGACTAAGTTTCGCATATCTACAACCATGTTTCCATAACCAAAAGAGTTTCCGCGTTCACACAGATAAACTCCGTGTTTGACTGCGTTTTCATAAGTTGGTTCGTTGCATCCACGAGTTTCAAGTACTTTTAAAAGAGGGTACTTCATAGCATCAGCACTTAAAAATTGCCCTTTTTTGATATTTACTTCTTTATCAGTTTTTGCACAAGCAACAAGCAAATCTGTTTGACGACACAAAAACGCAGGGATTTGAAGCATATCTACTACTTCGGCAACTCTAGGCACTTGTATGCTTTCATGCACATCAGTGACTATTTTGTAACCAAAATCATCTTTGACTTTTTGGAGTATTCTTAAGCCCTCTTCCATGCCAAGACCACGAAAAGATGCTAAAGATGTACGATTTGCTTTATCAAAACTCGATTTAAAATAAAAATCTATCGAGTCATCATTATGATATTTTTCTAAACCTTGTGCTATTGTAAAAATATTTTCTTCGCTTTCTATGACACATGGTCCAGCTAAAAGTTTCATCATCTCTTACCCTTTTAAAATTAGTAAAGAGATTATATCATATTGAAGTTAAGTTGAGATTATTTGGCTCTTGCGACTAAGATTCCAGCCAAAACAATAAGTACAATACCAACACTTGTAAGAAGCGATGGTAAACTGTCTCCAAGGAGCAATCCTACTAAAATTGAGAACAAAATATTGGTATAACTTACAGCTCCAACTATGCCTGCTTTTGTGTAGCCATAAGCCTTTGTCATCAGGAGTTGCGAGATTGTAGCTAAGACACCCATAGCCAAAACATAAAACCAAACTATACCTTGGGGCATCACAAATTCACCAAGCAAGAAGTCTAGTTCTGGAACATCAAAATAGGGAGAAATGAAAAATAACATCAGAGGTCCTATAGTTCCCGTGAGCATAAAAGAGAGTACGATTGCACGAGTGTCATAGTAGCCTTTTAACTCTCGTACAGAGGTGTATGCAAGTGCAGCACCTACCCCACTAAAGATACCTAATAAGTCATATTTACTAAAGCCAACACCACTTGGTTGTGTGATAAATATTATGCCGATAAACCCTATAAAAACGGCAATCCAAGCCTTAGAAGAGAGTTTTTCATGCAAAAATGCCCATGCAAAAATAGCGGTAAAGATAGGAGAAGTTTTTGAGTAAGTCATAGCATCACCAAGAGAGATATGAGCGATGTTATAAAAAAAAGCAAGTAGTGCCACAAAGCCCATAAAGCCACGAAAGAAGAGTAAAAAAGGTTTCCCCCCTTCTTGCTTCATCGGTGTTTTTAAAACTGCTATTCCTACTAAAATAACACCAGCAACATTTCTAAAAAAAACCACTTCAAGTGAACTCATACTTAAACTTGCTAGCTTTGCAAAAGCACCCATTACTGCAAAAGTAAAGGATGCGATGAGCATGTATTTGACACCTTGGTTCAATTACATTCCCAACACGGTGTTGATTGAGTATCGCATATCATCATCTAAATTATCCATACTTGAAAGCATCCAACGCAAGTATCCCGCATCTTCACGAGCTACTTGGGCAAGCTCTTTTCCTTTATGTTTTCCAAATCTAAAAGTTTTAACCAAGATTGGTGTGTTCGTTAAATCAACCATCTTCTCAACTGGATTTTCACTTGGAAACTGCTCACTTACAATGGCTTTTAGTTTTGAGAGTAAAAGCTTTAAGACAAGAACATCACCAATAGCATCATGAGCTTTAACGACAATATTTAAAGCATTTGCTTCTTTTTCTTCCTCTTTATAAAGCTCCATTTTATAACGAAAATACTGCAATCTGTGAGCTTCTTCATCAGGTAAAACATGCTTTGCAACTCTAAGAGTATCTATAACTTTCATTTGTGTGTTAAAACCCTCTTTTTCAAGCATACCTAAGTCAAAAGGAGCATTATGAATTATCATATAGTTCTCATTTGTATTTAGCTCTTGGAGTCTTTTAAACGCAGCTGTTTGGACACAAGCAGGCTTGCCTTCGATTAAATCTTGAGTAATTCCATGCACTTCCATTGCTCCATAACTTATGGGAATATCAGAGCTGTTAAACTCGTTATGCACCTCAACCTCTTTACTCCCTAAAACAATATATCCGAGTTGAATCACTCTATCTAACTCACCTATTCCTGTTGTTTCTGTATCTAAAATTATGTACTTTTTTGCCATCAAAATTCCTAGTTATTTAAGAGAAAAAGCTTACCATAACTTTTAGTTACCATTTTCTCATTGCATAGCATTTGTATAATTCTGGAAATAATAAATTTTCAAGATTTGTGACTTTCAGCCATATATTTGATAAAGTTGATATAATTTGAGACATAAGTTGAATCTAAATTTAAAATACGGAGTAAAAAATGATTTTTAAAAATTTCATATATATACTACTTATACTAAGCACTGCAACTGGGCTTATAGCAAAAGATGATCTCAATTTTCTCCTAAAAGAGTTAAAAAACGAGTCTGAACTCTCTAAAATTACAAAAACAGATTCAGCTGGTTTGATTACAATTTTCACAAGAAAAGATTTAGAGATTATGCAAGTTAGGACACTCAAAGATATTTTAAGAAGCACACCTCTAATCAACATTTCAAGAGATGAGAGTGGTGAGTATGGTATTTTAACACCTGGGGCTGGTGCTATAGCGACATCAGATATAAAGTTATATATAAACAACCACGATATGACAGCTGGTTATCATGGTGGAGCCTTACAAATATGGGCAGATGTGCCACTAGATTTTGTGGACCATATTGAAATATATAGAGGAAGCTCGACTATTGAGTTTGGAAATGAACCAGGTATATTGGTAATAAAACTATACACAAAGAGTGCCAAAAGAGAAGATGGTGGTAAGATTCGTATATTGGGCGACCAAAAAGGGAGTAGTGATTTCAATGCTTACTATGCTCATACTACCAAAAACGATATATCTACATTTATGTTTGCTCAAAAAGGTGATATCGTAAGAGATAAACAACATTATGATAACAGAACTTACGACAGCGATACAAAAAATAGTATGCAGTATGTAAATGTCTCTATAGGTGATTATACGATAGAGGCAGGAAGATATGCTAAAACTGCTGGTGCTTTTTTAATAAGTGGTACAGATACAAACATAGAGGAGAGTTCACATCTCTATGCCCATATAACAAAAGAGTTTAAGAAAAAAGATATTAAAGTAGAACTTTCGTATGATACGATTGATTTTAGTAGAAATTTAAATACAACAAAAATATATGCTGGAGCAGCAGGTATCATTGATAGTGTGGATGGTAAATCCAATGACACAACATTTATGCTTAGTGTTGAAAAGCGGTTAAAATTTGATAAACACCATCTACTTCTTGGAACATTCTATAAATCTAAAAAGTTCCATACAGATGGTCTGTTTGGTTCGCACGACACACATTTTAATAATGGCTTGGATTTATACTCTGTGTATATTGAAGATAAAT